>Ga0194125_10001056_pt1 | contig 46708 bp, 40 predicted proteins | sample TA2KigC250mmetaG_FD_148626 | JGI IMG/M metagenome (GOLD analysis project Ga0194125, IMG submission 148626) | Freshwater microbial communities from Lake Tanganyika, Tanzania - TA2015034 Kigoma Deep Cast 250m | ecosystem: Environmental > Aquatic > Freshwater > Lake | place: Tanzania: Lake...
ATGGCTTTCATCTCCTCGGTCAGCGGAATATCCATCCCCTGCAATCCGTTATGGAAGGCCTTGGTGACATTGAAGAACTCATCGCTTCCCTCGATCACTTGCCATTCCGCATCCAGGCCGACGTCGCGCATCAGGGGAACAAGAGTGTAGAGGATCTCGGCCACCCCGCCGCCGAAGGCCGTGGCGTTGACGTGCACCACCCGCGCCCCACGCAATTTCTGGGCCAATTCGCGGATCTCAGCGATGACCTCGTCGCCCACGATGGGCCGGTAGTCCTCTAGCGATTTACCTGCCACCTCGACTTTCTGTAACATTGCCTCCTCCTCTTTGAGTTGTTGGATGTTGGATGTTGGAAGCCCAACCTCTAACCTCTAGCAACAAAGCGGCGCTGACGGCCTCGATGTTTCCCGCCCCGTTCACCTCTACCAGCAGGCCCGCCCAGCGATAGTAGTCTCTGAGAGGTGCCGTCTGTTCGTGATAGACCTTGAGGCGAGCTCGCACCGTCTCCGGCTGATCATCGTCTCGCTGGTAGAGTTTGCCACCGCATTCGTCGCACTCCCCCTCTTCGGCAGGAGGGCTGAAGAGCACGTGATACGGTGTCTGGCACTGTCGGCAGATCCGTCGCCCCGACAATCGCTGCACCAGCTCCTCGTCGGGGACGGCGATGTACAACACGCCGGTCAGAGCGCGGTCTCTGCTGGCCAGTATCCTGTCCAGGGCCTCAGCCTGGGCCAGGGTACGGGGAAAGCCATCGAGGATCACGCCGTCGTCGCAATCGGGCTGCTGCAATCGCTCCCGCACCATGGCGATAGTCACGTCGTCGGGCACGAGTTGGCCTCGATCAATGTACCCTTTGGCCAACAGCCCCAGCTCCGTCTCGTTCCCGATGTTCTCGCGGAAGAGGTCGCCGCTGGCCACGTGGGGCAACCCCAACTGTTCCTTCAGGCGCTCCGCCTGGGTGCCCTTGCCGGAACCAGGCGGGCCAAGCAGGACGAGGTACACAATGCTCCGCCTTTCTCACGAGTCATAATCAGTAGATGAGAAATTCCTGCTCTCGGCTGGCGTCCCCGCCACCCGGACAGGGCGAGGACGCCCCTTGGAGCGACTTTTCTCAAGTACTGATAATCGAAAAAAGCCCGCCTTTTGGCAATCCAGCAGGCGGGCAAAAACAGCAGGAGTGCGTTGTCTACTGGCCTTCACTCCTGCAAATAGGCAGCCAGACAAACTGGGAAACCTGCCGTTCGGCTGAGTCTTCGGGCTGAGGCCCTCAGAGCCTGCTCTAAACGGAGCGAAGGGCTGAAACCTCACAACGAAGCCCCAAAAGCTGTTTCACAGGAGTCCGAGACTTACTGGAAGATGGAAGTTGGATGTTGGAAGTTGGAAAACCCAATATCCAATATCCAATCTCCAATCTCCAACCTTCAGCGGATGGCCCTCTCCGTCTGGGGGTCGAAGGCGTGCATGTTGTCCATGTTCACCACAGCCTCTATCGTATCCCCCACCCTGACGTTAGTCCGAGGGTCAAACCGACCTACGAAGCTCTTCTCCCCCGTCAAAAGGTACACGAAAACCTCGTTCCCCATCAGCTCCGTCACATCCACCTGGGCCTTGATCCTACCTGCCGTGATGTTGGGAGGGGTAAAATGGGGGTCATGGACATCGTCGGGCCTTAGGCCAAAGATCACCCTCCTGCCTTTGTGAGGAAGAAGCGCTGGCAACTTCTCCTGGGGGATTTTCAGGCGGAAAGTGCCACCATCCACATAAAGGTCCCCGTCCTCGCCCACCAGGGTTACGTCGAAAAAGTCCATAGCTGGGCTGCCGATGAACCCGGCCACGAAGAGGTTGGCAGGGTAGCTATAGAGGTTGTGAGGGGTATCCACCTGCTGCAGGACGCCGTCCTTCAATACCACTACCCTCGTCCCCATGGTCATGGCCTCCACCTGGTCGTGGGTCACGTAGATGAAGGTCGTCTCCAGCCGCTGGTGAAGCTTGGAGATCTCGGCCCTGGCTGCCACCCTCAGCTTGGCGTCCAGGTTCGACAACGGCTCGTCCATGAGGAAGACCTTGGGCTCCCTGACGATGGCCCTCCCCACAGCCACCCTCTGCCTCTGGCCTCCTGAGAGCTGCTTGGGCTTGCGATCCAGAAGCTCCTCGATCCTGAGAATGCGAGCCGCCTCTTTCACCCGCCTATCAATCTCGGCCTTGGGGGTCTTCCGCAGCTTCAGCCCGAAGGCCATGTTGTCGTAGACGCTCATGTGGGGATAGAGGGCGTAGGATTGGAAGACCATGGCGATGTCGCGGTCCTTGGGGGGAATGTCATTAACCAACTGGCCTCCAATGTAAATGTTGCCCTCGGTGATCTCCTCCAGGCCAGCCAGGAGGCGGAGAGCAGTGGTCTTGCCGCATCCTGAAGGGCCCAAAAGGACCAGGAACTCCTTGTCGGCGACTTCGATGTCCAGATCGTTGACGGCTACCACGTCGCCAAAATGCTTAGTCACGTGCTCATAGGTTACATCTGCCATTGAATTGCTCCTTTCTTCTTGATGGGATCATTTAAGGACTTAACACAGCCAGTTACGGTTTTTGTAATTATATCACATTACGAAAACGGGGGCAAGTCAAACAACCGTTCAGCTCCCAGCCAGCAGGTCATAAGCTCGCCGCCGGGCCAGGTGGAACGAAGGCCAGCTACGCCAACGGGCGCTGGCCTCCATGCTCTCTAGACGGTAGCGGAGGTGATCCATCAGCACCTCCCGCTCGTCCCCAGTCACCTGCCCCACGGCCTGCACCAGGGCGGGCACGGCATCTTCGGACAGCCTGGTCAGGTAGTAGGCGTCCAGTTTGCCGGTGGCCTGGTAGCGAGCCAGGTTCTGCCTGGCGATGAAGGCATCGGGGTTGATGGCGTTCAGGGTGACTAAGAAGCCCAGGGCAGCCACAAAGGCACCGATGGCGAAGCGGTCAGGCCAGCGCCACAGGGTGACTAGAAACCAAACGAAAGCCACCGCCAACCAGACCATGAACACGTGGCTGTAGAGCCGCAGTTGGGTGTAGCCGTAGGCGGCCTCGTAGAGGCGCAGCCGCTGGAAGGCTGAGGCCAAAATGACCAGCACCAACCCGACCATGAGGCTGCTCAGCCCATTAAAGATCCGCGCCTGCCGACCCGTCTCGCGGCGAGCCAGCCAGCGTAGGCCCAGGATCAGGCCCAGCGTCAGCACTGACACAGCCACCAACTCGAAGAAACCACGCCGGGCATACTCGGCGTAGGTGTACCCCTCCACGGTGATGTTGGCCCGTCCGCCGAACAGGTAGGTGAACTGAATCCACACAAACACCAGGAACAGCAGATCCACTGCGATCAGCACCGTCGCCACTTCGACGAAGCCGAGTCTTACGACCTGGGCCAGGCTGCCCAGCGCTTTCTCCAGAGCACCCTGGTCGTCTGACGCCTGGCTGCGCCCCAGCGCGTAGGCCAGGCCGCCAGCCAGCAACCAGGCAGATCCCAATACGATAATCCCTCGCCACAGCCATTCCAGCAAGTCGGGCAGGATGTCGAGGCTGAACAGGTCTTCCAGGTAGTCAGCGAACACCAGGTCGGCCGAGGCCAGGAGGAGGGTGAAGATGACCAGCACCGGCAGCGCCAGGAGCAGCCCGCGGATCACAGGCAACAGGTTGCGGCCGCCTCGCTGACGGGCGGCGTCTAGATCCACGCTGGCCGAGACCAGGGGCGCCGGCCGAACCAGGGCGTTGCCTGCCGTGTGGAGGAGAACGATGGGATAGCCAACAAGTCCCAGCCGTTGGGGGTGGCCGGCGGCGTAGAAGTGGGCGATAAGTCCCAGCAGCGCCAGGCTGCTCACCACGTTGAGGAAAGTGACGAAGGGATTGGCCCGCACGAAGACCATGCTGGCGAAGAAGAAGAGCGGGGCCAGCAGCCAGAGGTTGCGCCAAACTGGTCGCACCCCATCCAGCCATCCCAGGCCAAAGAGGGCAACCATTAGCAGGAGCACGAAGAGGAGGGCAGAAATGCCCAGGGCTTTGCCATAGAAAAGCAGGTCCACGCTCCAGCCCAGGGCCAGGGCGACCAGCAGAATGCGGGCGGGTGACTTGACGCGAATCATGGTTTGTTCCTCCTGCTTTCCCTCGCGTGAATGATACTTGCTTCTTCCAAGAGGTAAGCCCTCTCCCTGAGAGGCGGAGAGGGCTCGTTTGTTACTCCATTTGTAACCGTGAAGGTCGCCGGATGCGGATGCGACCTATCTCTACGATGATCAGAGCTCCCGTTAGTTTTTGCCCTTTTAGCCTTGCAAGAGCTTGCAACAGTTCTTCTGATGACTGCTCTCTCCGATATCAGTTGCGAGATGTCGGTTGGAAAGACCATCCGCCATCTATGCCACCGCCCTGATCTCTTCTTTTGCGACCAATTCAGCGGCATAGCTGAGGGCGGCTCGCACGTCTTCCAACGTTATCTCGTATTCTCTGGCCACCTCGTCGGTCGTCATCCCACCAGCCAGCTTGGCCACCACCAAGTCTACAGGTACTCGAGTGCCTTGAATCACTGGCTTGCCAAAGCGAACCGCTGGGTCAACCACAATGCGTGGTGCGATTTCTATCGCCATAGCTCCCCTCTCCAATCCTCTCTCGATTCTCGCGTGAATTATACTCTATCCCTTGCCAAAAAGCAAGCCCCCTCCGCTTCTCGCAGCGAAGAGGGCTCCTCTTCCACGCGTTAGAGTCTACCTTGAAAATAGGCTGTTTGTAGGACAAGTTGGCAACTTGTCCTACGCCTGTTTCCACGCCTTGCGGTGAACGCGGTTCATGAAAACTACTCTAGCAAATGGAACCCCTCAATAGGATGCACCACTTCAGGCAAACCGGCCTCTCGGAAAGGCGGCGATAATTGGGCCGTCATCGCCTGCAAGCGTCTCTCCAGAGCATGCCGCTGGACCTCATAGTTGTTGATTAGAGATCGGTCGAAGGTCACAATGACCTCTACGCCCAATATCCCACCGGTAGCATCCGTACCGTAAGTGGCCAGACCCAGCATTTTCGCATCCTCTCGGTTGAAACCATACTCCTGTAGCCGTCGAGCCCAGCGCTTGAAATACTTCCCAGCGTACATTGTCTCGACAGTGTCGAGAAACAATCGAATCTCTCTCCAGGTAGAGAACCAGCCCATGATGTTGGCTGTCTCTGCTGAGATAAACATCGGGCTCTTCGATTGCCGGAGCGCACGCCAGAGAGCAATGGCTGTGGCTTCTTCGTCAGTGAATCTGCCGGGATGGATCAGCCCCTCAATGATCCTACGGACGACGTTTTTGTCGAGTAGGTACGTAGGCACTGGGCTTAACATCATGCTCTTCGAAGTCCTCTATCTCCATACTATGCTCTTCGTTCCAGATGCGTTCCCGTTCCTCGTCGGGCATGGCAAAGTACTCTCCGACCGTCAACCCACCCAGGAATGGGTCGGCTTCCGTCAGAGGCCGGTACTCGCCTCCAACTTTAGCCAACTCTTGCTGAATGTAGTCTCGCAGATTTCCTTTGTCTATCAAGAGTTTTGCCTCAGGCGGACGTTGTAGCTCAGGGACTAGCACTTTCAACTGCTCCCGCTCCTTTTGGCTGAGCCCTCGGATGAGCTTAGCCACCTGTACCACCCGATGAGGGACCTGCATTGCTCTCTGTGCCACGCGATTCACCTCCTGCTAAGCTTTTCTCCCTACAACCTACTGCCCTCTTGATCTTGTGTCAATTATACTCTACCCCTTCCCAAAAAGCAAGCCCCCTCCGCTTCTGCAGCGAAGGGGGCTCTGGTTGTGCCCTGCTCACTGGTAGTTCTTCGTGATGAGAGGCAAATAGACGTGGTAGACGGTTGTTGGCGTGGCTGTAGCCGTTGACGTGGGCGTGTTGGTCGGTGTTGGAGTTAGCGTGGCTGTAGGTGTGGGCGTGCTGGTTGACGTTGGAGTTAGCGTAGCTGTTGCTGTTGGGGTGATCGTCGGCGTACAGGTAGCCGTTGGCGTGGCGGTGGGTGTAGGCGTCGCTGTTGGTGTGTTCGTAGGGGTTGGGGTAGGTGTTGGCGTGCCGGTAGGTGTGGAGGTACTGGTCGGCGTTGGTGTGCTCTCATGGTAACACTGGGTGCTGACCGATGCCCATGAATTTGCTGGAGCTACATAAGTATTTCTAATTGTAGCATATGAGCTGGAAACCTTTGCTGTGGAATCAACACCCCCAACCCCTGTGTCCTCGATGATAGCATTGGAGGTCGCTGCGAGGGGGCATCCAGGGATGTTGCCGTCCCCATCGAGCTTCAGAACCCAGAAATCCCGGTCGCCTGCCCCATAGGATTCCGTCCCGCCAGCCACCACATAGCCGCCGTCGGAAGTCTGCCGAATGGACACGGCGCTATCATCTGCTTGCCCCCCATAGGTCTTCTGCCACTGGATGGCTCCATTCTCATCGAGCTTCAGAGCCCAGACATCCGAGCCACCTGCTCCAAAGGATTCTGTCCCGCCGCCTACCACGCACCCACCATCGGAGGTCTGATGAACGGACCAGGTCCAATCACTTTCCGTTCCTCCAAACGTCTTCTGCCACTGGACGACTCCATTCCCATCGAGCTTCAGAACCCAGATGTCCCAATCGCCCGCTCCAAAAGACCACGTAAAGCCGGCCACTACATAGCCACCGTCGAGGGTCTGCCGAACGGAGTGGGCTTCATCATAATCTTGCCCTCCGTAGGTCTTCTGCCACTGGATGGCGCCGTTCCCATCGAGCTTCAGAACCCAGACATCATATCCACCCGCGCCGAAGGAAGCTGTCCGGCCGGCCACCACATAGCCGCCATCAGAGGTCTGCTGAATGGGGTCGGCGGAGGTCGTATCCAACTCCGTCCCCCCATAGGTCTTCTGCCACTGGACCGTGCCGGTTTCATTCAGCTTTAGAATCCAGACATCCCAGTCGCCCGCTCCAAAGGACCTGGTCTCGCCGGCCACCACGTAGCCGCCATCGGAGGTCTGCTGAATGCCCACGGCCTCATCCTCTGCCTGCCCTCCATAGGTCTTCTGCCACTGGATATCGCCGTTCCCATCGAGCTTCAGAACCCAGACATCAATGCTGCCCGCTCCAAAGGACGCTGTGTAGCCAGTCACCGCATAGCCGCCATCAGAGGTCTGGTAAATCAGGTCGGCCGCCTCGTCATCATACCCCCCATAGGTCTTCTGCCACTGGACAGTGCCGTCCGCTCTGAGCTTCAGGATCCAGAAATCCGAATCGCCCGCTCCAAAGGACCACGTCCAGCCAGCCACCACATAGCCCCCATCGGAGGTCTGCTGGATGGTCCAGGCCCCCTCCCCATCCGTCCCTCCATAACTTCTTGCCCAGGTATAGACCTGCGCCCATATCTTTGCCGGTCCATAGAGGAGAACAGACAAGAGCAACAGAACAAGCGCGGTCAATGCCAGCCTGGACTTCGTTGTGTGTAACCTCATCATGTGAATCTTCCCTCCGCTCAGCTTTGTTGGTCATCGGGGAGACCGAAGTTACCGCACGATGATCCCGTCGAGGGCCGCGCCCTCGCCCAGGGCCATGATTTGCACCTGGTGCTCCCCGTCCGCCAGGCCACGGGCGACGGGCACCTGCACTCCTAACTGTAGCGTGGAGTTGCGAAGCTCGATCTCCACAGGCGGGCGGTCGTCAACAACCACCCGCAATGCGCCCGCCGTCTGACTTTTGACCACCACCAAAGTCAGATCGGTGCCGTGAAAAGCAAAGGATAGCCCCGACACTGTCTCCTCGCTCTGACGATATGCCCCCAGCACTGCCTGTTCGTCGGCCACTGTGCTCCACGGACCCTCGTATCGCACCGCCCAGTGCTCCTCCTGGTGATGGCCAGGATACATCACCGGCTGCTGGTTGGCGTACTCCTTCACGGCGTGGTAGACCGGAAGCGGGGTGAAATCGGGCTCGACCATGCGGAAATAATACCAGGCCTGGCTCTTCTCCGAATCGTCGGCACGCTTGAAGAACCAGAAGTTGATCACCCCTACCCAGGGCCACTCTGCCTGAGCCCGCTTATATGCCTCCACGACGTAGCGGGCCTGCTGCTCCTCCGTCACCCGGCCATAATTGGGATAAGCAGGATGGTCTAGGGGAAGCGCGTTCCAGTTCATCTCCGAGATCCATAAGGACTTGTTCTGGTCGCCGTTTTTGACCATGATGTCGCGGATGTACAGGGGGCGGGAGAAGTTGATGACCCGCGGCCGCATCCGCCGGTCGTAAGGGCCCGACCAGAGGCCGTAGCCCTGCATGGCCAGGATGTCGAAGTAGTCGCCGGCTCCGGCGTCGTACATCCGCTGCAGGAAGATGAAATCGTTCAGGTTGCGGGGGCCCAGCTCGATGGTGGAGGCCAGCGCCCCGCTGATGATCACGCAGTCGGGGTCGGCCTCCTTGGCACGGGTGTAGCCGATTTTGAGCAGCTCCGTGTAGGCCTCGGGATCCACCGGCCGTTCGCCCCACTCCGGGTAGATGTTGGGCTCGTTCCAGATCTGGTAATACTTGATGCGGCCTCTGTAGCGGCTCGCCACGGCGTAGACGAAGTCGCCGAAGTCGCCGAAGTCGTCGGGCGGGGCGTAGGTGCCCATCTCGTCGCCCGCCGCCCGCGACCAGGCCGGAGGATTGCTCAGGCGAGCGATGATCGAGAGATTGTACTTCTCGGCCAATTCTACGATGTTATCGTACTTGGCCCAGGCCGAGCGGTGCGGCTCGTGGCGGCGGTCCTCGAAATCGCCCTGGCCGTGGATCTCGATGTCCTCCCACGGGAACTCCTGGCGAATCCACTTGAAGCCGGCCTCGCTGATCATCCGCAAACTGAGCTCTCGCTTCTCCGGCTCCACTTCTTGCTCCAGAAACACGTTGATGCCGAAGGGACAGACGCCGGCGTGGGACACGGGGACGTGAGGTCTGGTCTCTGGCTGCGGCCGGGTCAGGTTGGAGGCCAGTTGGAACACTCCTCGCACCTGGGGCAGGAGATCCTCCTCGCCTGTCCAGTTCAGCAGAACGTGATGGACAAAGGCTTGTCCTGAGCCGTCGCCCTGAGCCTGTCGAAGGGGTAGCCGAAGGGTACACGAAGCAAAAAGCGACAACCCCACCAGAATTAACAGGGCAACTAAGGTCGTGTTTCTCTTATTGGACATTTGAGCTTTCTATGGAGTCGAGCGGATGGCTGGCAGGACGATCACTTCCAGCCACACTGGACGGCCCAATCGTCCGCTAAGCTCCTGCGCCAGGGTGTCTATTTCCACCTGGTTGGAAGGTTGAGCGGAATGCACTATTGCCACTACCAGCAGATCTGCTCCTGCGTGCTCTATCTCCAAATCCACCAGCCGGCTATTCTGGGCTGTAAGATAGTGGGCGAGGGTGTCTCGAACTGCCCGCTCCTGGGCTGCGTCCTGGACGGTGCCGGCCATGATCACCCCCAGGGGGATGGCGATCACCAACAGCGAGAGAAACGAGGCGATCAATCTCTGCCGGAGCCTTCGGCGGTCTTCTGCCCCCCACCTCCGCGGACGGATGCCCAGCAAGGTGAAGACGAGTCCCCCGGCCAGGCTGATGGCAGCGATGTTCGTAATGAACAGCAGGAAGGCGCCGCCTGCCACTCGAGCGCTTCCTAGCGAGAGCCCCAGCCCCACCGTTGCCAGAGGGGGCATCAACGCGGCAGCGATGGCGACGCCGGGGAGGGCCGCACTTACGTCCTTGCGGGCCAGCGCGTAGGCCCCCGCCATCCCGGAGGCCAGCGCCACCCCCATGTCTAACAGATTAGGCTGGGCCCGGGCCAGCATCTCTGCGGTGACCATCTTCAGCGGGGAGAGGAGGCCAATAAAGGCGGTAATGATCACTGCCAGAACCACTCCCTTGAATATGGCCTCGACGGAGAAGCGAATCAGCCGCAGGTCGCCCAGCACCAGACCCAGGGAGAAAGCCATGATGGGCGACATCAGCGGCGCCACCAACATAGCCCCGATGACTACCGCCGGGCTGTTCAGCAAGAGTCCCAGGGCAGCGATGATGCAGGAGAGGACGATCATCACAAAGTAATTGATCCCTGGCTGGGCCTCCCGCCTCAGCTCACGGTGTACTTCCAACTGCTGCTCGTTGCTTAAGACAGGCAGCACGCCCAGGAGGCCACGGATCACTCTGCGCGTCCAGAGGCCGGTGATTCCGCGGTATCCCTGCACCAGGATCGTTCCCGGCACGCGCGCCGCCACCTGCAACGGCACACTCCCGAAGACCAGGCGATCCAGCAAGCTCTCGTCGGAGACGCCTAACAACACCAGATCGTGCTCCTGGGCCTCTTCGACGATCCCCTCTACCACGCTCAATGCCTGCACCACTTTCTGTTTGAGGGGACACGCCGGGGATAGCCCCTCCATCGTCTCCGCGATCCTGTGCCGATTCTCCTCCATCTGCTGGGGAGTAGCCGGCCCCTGCTGGACATAGAGGAGGGTCACTTCTACTTCGCAGGCTTCTGCAAGCAGCAGGGACAGCCGCACCGCTGCTTTGGCGTGGGGACCACCAGCCGTTGGGACCAGGATTTTCTTCGGCGGGGCGGCATCGTCCCCCCGCACGACCAGGACGTCGCAGGAGGCATCCCGCAGGACAATGTCCACGATGCGTCCCAAGGAAGTGGCACGGGGGTGGGTCACACCGCCCCAGCCCAGCAGGATCAGGTCGGCTCCCTCTTCGGCGGCGGTGTCCAGGATGCCTTGGGCTACGGAGTGGGCCACCCGCGTCATGGTGTGGACAGGCAGATCCTCCTCGTTCGCCAGGGCCAGCGCTTTCTCCAGAAGCGCTCGACCTGCCTGAGCACGGCGGCGACCTGCCTCCAGCGGCACTGACTCCGGCACGACCACCACCTGTAGGGCCAGCACATCCCCTCCCTGCGCTTGGGCCAATCGCCCGGCAGTGCGCAGCAGCGTCCCCGCTGTGGCCGGGTTGGCGATGGGCACCAGCACGCGGAAGGCTTCAGGGGCTCGCTCTTCGCCCGGAGGATGGAAGACGGTGACTCCCTCCTGGGCCTCGATGTGGCGACTCCGCCCGTAGGCCAGGTAGACCAACCCTCCCACGGCCAGGCAGCCCATCGTGCAGACGATGGGCTCCAGTCCCCACAGCGGGATCACCAGCAAATCCACCGCCAGGGTCAGCGCTGGTATCCAGGGGTGAAAGGGCAGAGCGAAGGGGGGCGGAGTTTCTGGCCGGGGCCGCAGGGCCAGGGCGAGGTTGACGGCCATCAGGGTGAGGAGGTAAAGCAGTCCAATCACTCGGCTCAAAAGGCCGATGGGAATCCACACCACCAGCAGGGCCGGCAGGCTCACCAGCAGGATCAGGCGGATCGGCACTCCCCGCCGGGGGTGAACCTGGCGCAGCCACGCCGGCCAGAAGCCGTCCCGGCTCATCATGTACATGTAGCGGACCGCCAGCGTCAGCGCGCGCTCCAGGGAGAGGGTCAGCACCAATAGACCCAGGCCCAGCACCATTGCCCGGCCCGTCGCTCCGGCAACCGCCTGGCCCAGAGGTGCCAATGGAGCTCCGGTCACCTCCGCCGCGTGAGCGCCAACTGCGGCGGCCAGTACCGATCCCAACGCAGCCGCCAGAATCGGCACGCCAAGTAGGGACCGAGGCAGGCTTGCACTGAGCAAAGCGAACGTGTTGATGGTCCGGCGGCGGATTTCTGTCTGGCGACTGGTGATAATTTCCATGCCCACGAAGGCGGCCATGAACAACGCCATCGCCGGGCCTGGCTGGGGATACACCGCTGCGTACTCGGTGGACGGGAGTCGGGGGGCAGCCAGCAGTGCCAGTACCACTAACAGAATCACCAGCGGAAGCGTGAAGTGCAATCGCCCCCCCCATCCCTCCCCTGATAGGGGGAGTAGGGGGGGGAGGTAACTCTCCAGCGCGGCCAGGGCTATCAACCCCATCGCTAACAGGCCCACGGGAACTGTCAGGCCAAAGAGGTCGGCCAGGAGCAGGCTCAAGTGGTACGCCGCTCCCTGCGCCAGCACGCTGCAGAGTCCCACTGCGGAGAGGGCCAGCGCCCATCCGGTTAGAAAAGCCAGCCCTCCACCTCTCAGCCCCTCGTGGATCAGGGTGTAGGCACCGCCGGGGCGAGCCACACCTACGGCCAGTTCCGCATAACCCAGGCTGTTAATCACCACCAGCAGGGCGGTCAGGAGGATAGCCACGGGAGCGAGGGAGCCAACTGCGGCCACCGCCTCGCCCAGGAGGACAAAGATGATCGTACCTGCTATCACACCCAGGCTCCGGGCCCCTGCCCGCCACAGTCTCAGGCCCTGGCTAAAGCGGATTTGATCGAGAAAACCGCGTTCGTTTTGCATCTTGTTCAACCCTCGACGCCTCGGGGTTCAACGCCCGGCATTATGAATGCTACCTCTATGGGAAAAGAGGCCAGAAGAAGGGGACTACCAATAGCACCACCAGTAGCACCATCAAGGTGAGCGGCACTCCTACTTTGGTGTAGTCAGTGAAACGATAACCGCCAGGCCCCATAATCAACACGTTGGCCGGGTGGCCGACTGGGGACAGAAAGCTAGCCGAAGTAGAAAGAGCCACTACCATCGCCGAAGCGTAAGGGGAAATGCCCAGGTTGCTGGCGGTGTTGAAAGCAATGGGCGCCATCAACACCGCCACGGCGTGGGTGGGGATAACCTGGGCAGCCAGAGAGGTCACGACAAACAGACCGGCCAGCACCGCCGTCGGCCCCAATCTGCCTACCACAGCCACTATGCTTTCGGCCAGGAGGTGTGCGGCACCGCTCTGTTCCATAGCGATGCTAAGAGGCAACATGCCGGCGATGAGAAAAACGACCTTCCACTCGATGAAGCGATGGGCCTCTTCCATGTTCAGGCAGCCGGTCAGGACCATTAGCGTGGCTCCCGTAACGGCAGCAATGGAGATAGGCAGCCAGCCCAAAGCAATCGTCAGCAGAACGGCTACCATCACCAGCACGGCCAGCGGGGCTTTGTTCAACCGTGGTGCTTCCTGGACCTCCCTGGCCAGCAACAGGAAATCTGGCTCACGGCCCAGCACCTTAAACTTCTCGCGCGGGCCGTAGAGCAAGAGAGCGTCGCCGAAACGCAAGGCCATGTCGCGCAGGTCAGAGCGATAAGCCCGACCTTGACGCCAGATGGCCAGCACACTCAAGCCGTACTTCTCGCGGAAGTCGAGTTGGCGCAGCGTCTTGCCGACCAGGGTGGTGTGAGGGGAGAGCACGGCTTCTACCAGGCCGACTCGCTCCGACTCCAGGTCGCGGAGCTCCGGCGGTGGCTGGCGCTCTATTTCCAGGTCTTGCAAGCCATGCAGCGTACGCAGGTCTTCTATCTTGCCCTCGACCAGCAACGTGTCTCCGGCCTCCAGGCGATCCTCCGGCCCAGGCACCAGATGAACCGTGCCACCGCGATGAATGGCCAGCACCGTCAGCCCAAAAGCGTCCCCTAGACGACTCTCGGCCAGCGTCTTGCCGACCACCGCTGAATCTTCCGGCACGCGCACGGCGAACAATCGCTCGTGGAGGCGGTAGACCTCGGACACCTCCACGTCGGATACGATAAAGTCCGGATCAGCCCTCATCGAGTCAATCTGCGCGCGGTGACCCTGGCATAGGAGGGTGTCGTCAGAGCGCAGCGGTGTGTCTTGCAGGTTTGTTCGTTGCAGGACGCCGTCGCGCCAGAGGGCCAGGACGTTGACCCCAAAACGACGGCGAAAATCAATCTGGCGCAGCGTCTGGCCCAGCAGCTCTGAACGGGGCGAAAGGCCGACCTCAACCAGGTCAATTTCCGCCGAAATCAGGTCCTCGATGCCCACCTCTTCGGTCTCGACGATCAGATTCTGGCGCCCCACCAGTTCGGTCAAACGATCGCTGCGTCCCTCGACCAGCAATCTATCGTCAGCGCGGATCACCTCGTCGTTTCCTGGCGATAGGAGGGTTTGGCGGTTGCGGATGATACTCACGACGTTCAGGCCCAGGGCGGCGCCCAGGCGGCTTTGGGCCAGGCTTTGGCCGGCCAGGGCCGCGTCGGGCGGCACACGCACCACAAACAGCCGCTCGCCCAGGTCGTAGAACTGCCTCCAGTCGGGCAGAAGAGACTCTCGGGCCAATTCTCGCCTTGGCAGGAGATGTCGCCCCACCAGGACCATGTAGGCCACGCCGGCCAGCATAACCACTAGACCGACCGGAGTGTAGTCGAACAGTTGGAAGGGACGCAGACCGTGGTCGTGCAGAGCCACGCTGACCAGAAGGTTGGGCGGTGTCCCGATGAGGGTGCTCAGGCCGCCCAGCAGTGAGCCAAAGGCCAGGGGGATCAACAGCTTGGAGGGTGGCCGGCCCGTGCGCCAAGCGATATCCACCACCACGGGTAGCAGCATGGCCGTCACCGCCACGTTGTTCATAAAGGCCGACAGCACGCCAGCGGTCAGCATGATCACTACCACCAGCCCCCCCTCTCCCCCCCTGACAGGGGGAGGTAGGAGGGGGTGGCCAGCCAGATGCAACACCTGGCGGCCGATCCGATTGGCCACGCCGGTTCTGGACAGACCGCCGCTGAGAACAAACATCGCCCAGACAGTCACCACCGCCGGGTTACTAAAGCCAGACAAGGCCTCGGCCGGAGTGACCAGGCCCGTCAGAGCCAGGCTGATCAGCACCAGCAGGGCCACTGCGTCCACTCGCAGCCGTTCGGTGACGAAGAGCGCCGCCGCAACGGCGAGTATGGCCAGGGTGAGGGTAATTTCAGGTGTCATTAGTCCCGTACGTTGTCAAGTGGTCTCGCCCTTATTCTGGTGAACCATCAGTACTGGGCATTTGACGGTCAATAGGATGTCGGCGCTCCGGTCGTCCACCAGGCGCGTGTTCAGGCCAGGGGTCGAGGTCAACTGACGGGCTAAGCTTACAGTCTCTGTATCCTCTCCACATTTATCACGAACACGATGGCCCCGCTGACCTCCACCTCTTTAGCTTTGGGCCGTGCTGGCGTATACAGGCGAGACTTGACATGCTGCTTGATGAGATCCAGCACCTCATCAACTTGCTCTTCCTCGACGCCGCTCACAATGGTCGTGTTACCTGCTCGCAGGAAGCCGCCGGTGCTGGCCATGCGCGTGGCTCTGAAGCCCTGAGTTAACAGGGCACTGATCACTGCGTCAGCGTCATCGTTGTGAACAATGGCCTGGATCAGCTTCATGGGTCTTTTACCTCCCTCAACGAAGTGGACCTCGAGCTTAGAGGAGTGCCTGCTTATGGAGCGGACTTGCGGCCGCACTCCTGCCTCAAAGAGATGCTTGGGAATTAACTCAGGTCCCCCAGCTCATACAGGATAGCCGCCGTGGCCACCAGGCCGGCCGTCTCGGCCCGCAGGATGCGGGGGCCCAGGGTGATGGGCACGATGCTGTATCGTTGAGCCAACGTCACTTCCTCGAAAGTAAAGCCACCCTCAGGGCCGATGAAGAGGCTGATGGAAAAGGGTCTGGAAGGAAATGACAGGCCCTTTTTCCCCTTCGTCTCCTTCCCCCCCTTCCCAAACACTAGCTTCAGGTTGACCCTCTTCTCTTCCTCCCAGGGTATCAATGAGAGCCCTCCTGTCCGCTTGGCTCGTTCGCAGGCCTGGGAGAAGAGCATGGCCGATTGGAGGCGGGGAAGCCTGCCCCGCCTGCTTTGCTCTGCCGCTTCCTGAACGATACGTTCCCAACGACTGCTCTTCTTGTTCACGTCATCCAGGCTGGCGATAATGCAGCGCTGGCTGATGAGGGGCACGAATTCCACGATGCCTAGCTCTGTGCCCTTCTGCAAGACGAGCTCAAAATGGCTGCCCTTGAGCACGCCCTGGTAGAGAGAGACCTTGGTGCGGGGTTCGCCAGTAGCGAGAGTCTTGCTCAACACCCTGCCCGCGATCTGCTCTTGGCCCACCTCGACGATTTCTGCCTCCCGCTCCCAGCCGGAGTTGTCCAGGACGACGATGGGATCGCCAGGACCCAGCCGTAGCACGTTGCGGATCTGGTGTGCTGCCGGCCCGGTAATGACAACTCTGTCCCCCTCCAACTGATCGGGCGATATGAAGAAGCGGTACATGATCTGGATTCTCCTTTAGAAGTTGGATGATGGATATTGGAAGTTAGAAATTGGACGTTGGAAGTTAGAAGACCAATCTCCAACCTCCAACCTCCAATCTCCAACCTCCAACCTCCAACTTCCAACCTCCGACTTCCAACCACGGCCACCCAGTCCTTCTCCTGTCGTCGTTCGACGATTTCCATCCCGCGCTCTCTCAAAGCTGCCTCTACTTCCGCCTCTTGTTCTTCGATGAGGCCCGCGGCGATCAGCAACCCCGTCGGTCCAATTCGATCCACCAACCCCTGGCCGGCCAGCTCAATGATCACCCTGGCCAGGATGTTGACGAGTACCAGGTCAAACTCCCCTGTGGCCTTGTCCAGCGAACCCAGCTCGACGGTGACCACGTTTTGCACCCCATTGGATTGCGCGTTGGCCTGGGCTGCTCTTACGGCCAGCGGATCGTTGTCCAGGGCCAGGACGGAGCCTGCTCCCAACTTGGCAGCAGCGATGGCCAGGATCCCTGAGCCTGTGCCCAGGTCTAACACCTTAGCTCCCGGCTCCAGGTGCTCCTCCAGAGCCTGCAAGCACATCTGCGTGGTGGGGTGCAGGCCGGTGCCGAAGGCCATGCCCGGATCCAGAACGACGACCACGTCATCAGGCTGTGGCCTGTACTCCTGCCACGAGGGCCTGATCACGATGCGCCGGCCGACCCGCAGGACGTGATAGTGTCTCTTCCAGGCGTTGGCCCAATCGTCTTCGGCGAGTTCGCGGAATTGAGGTTGCGGGAGAGGGTAGACCTGGCTTAGATGCCAGAGCGCTTCCTCTATGCGCTGCCGAGTTTTTGACCCTTCTTCGTCTAAAGGCAGGTAGGTCTTGACGGTGACAACCGCTGTGTCGCCTGATCCGTCGCCAAACTCCGTGGACAGCACCGCCCCATAATAGCGGTTAAACACCTCGCTCACCGCCTCAGCAGCTTCACCGTCCGCCTGCACACTGGCCTCCAGCCACCTCAATGCTTCCCCCTCATTTAGACTCCCTATGCTTTTAGGAAATCCACTATCTTCTCCAACAAGCTCTTTTCTTCCTGGGGGATAACCTCCTTGCCCAGCGTCTTGGCCAGATCCTTGAACAGTCGTTTCTGCTCGTCGCTCAAGTCGGTGGGAACCGCCACCTGTACGATCACCAACTGGTCGCCCCGCCCATTGCGCCTGAGGTAGGGCACACCTTTGCCCCGCAGGCGGAAGACCTTGCCCGTCTGGGTGCCGGCGGGAATGACCAGCTTCTCCTCCCCCTCCAGCGTGGGGACCGTGACCTCGTCGCCCAGCGCCGCCTGGGCGACGTTGATGGCCAATTCCAGGATGACGTTGTTGTCCTGGCGACGAAAATAGCGATGGGGCTTGACCGAGACTACCACGTAGAGGTTGCCCGGCGGACCGCCGTACACGCCGGGCTCTCCCTCGCCGGCCAGACGAATCTGCGTCCCGTTGTCCACCCCCGCCGGGACTTTGACAGATATAGTGCGGGTCACTCGCACCCGCTTCTGGCCACGGCACTCCCCACAAGGGGTGTTGACAACCTCCCCTTCCCCCCCGCAGCGGGGGCAGGTGGTCACGTTGATAAAAGAGCCAAAGATGGACTGTTGGGTGCGCCGCACCTCGCCGCTCCCGTTGCATTGAGGGCAGCGGATGGGACTGGTGCCCGGCTCAGCGCCGCTACCCCGACAGCGCGGGCAGGTCTCGTAGCGTGGAATTTCCAGTTCCCTCTCGCAGCCGAAGACAGCTTCTTCGAAAGAGATGGTCAGGTCGTAGCGCAGGTCGGCCCCTCGGCCTGGCGCGCGCCGGGTCCTGGTGCGAGGTCCGAAGCCAAACAGGTCCTCGAAGATGTCACCGAAGCCACCAAACCCGAATCCGAAATCGCTGACGTCACCCCAGCGCCCCTGCACGCCAGCATGGCCGAAACGGTCGTAGGTGGCCCGCTTCTCCTGATCGGAGAGCACCTGGTAGGCCTCGTTGATCTCTTTGAACCTGGCTTCGGCGTCGGGGCTCTTATTGACGTCGGGGTGATATTGGCGGGCCAGCCGGCGATAGGCTTTCTTTATCTCGTCCTGGCTGGCCGAGCGACCCACGCCGAGCACCTCATAGTAGTCGCGTTTAGAACTCATCTGTCCTCAATTATTGAGCTACCAGGGCTATGTCCTCTAGAACCACCTGCCTGAAGCCTTCCGGAGCACCAAATCGTTTTACTGCATCCAGAATCTCTATTCCTGCTAACCGTCCTTCGGCATCATAGTCGGCCGCAATGCCTTCGGCCAGGTGTTTGGTCGTCACCGTGGTCTCGATAAAGCGGATGTAGAATGCGTCCACTTCTGCATCATATGTAATCCTCATCTTCTCTACACCTCTCGGAACTCACCCTCCACAGTCTCTCCACCCTCAGGGGGCTTTTTCTCCTCGCCCGGCGGAGGCGGGGTGGGGCCGGCTTGCTCGTACATGCTGGCGCCGATTTGTTGCACGGCCATGCCCAGCTCCTGCGTCCTGCGGCGAATCTCGTTTACGTCCTTGCCCTGCAAGGCAGTGCGCAGGGCGGACACCTTGCTCTCCACGTCACTTCTCACCTGACCTGGCACCTTCTCGCCCTGCTCGCGCAAAGTCTTCTCCGCCACGTAGATGGCCGAGTCGGCGGCGTTGCGGGCCTCGGCTTCTTCCTTGCGCTTTTTATCCTCAGCGGCGAACCGCTCGGCGTCCTTGATCATCTGCTGCACTTCTTCTTTGGAGAGGCCGCTGGAGGCAGTGATGGTAATGTGCTGCTCGCGTCCCGTGGCCTTGTCCTCGGCCGATACGTCGAGGATGCCGTCGGCGTCAATATCGAAGGTGACTTCGATCTGGGGGATGCCCCGCGGGGCTGGCGGGATGCCGTCCAGGATAAAGCGCCCCAGGGTTTTGTTGTCGGCGGCCATGGGCCGTTCGCCCTGCACCACGTGGATCTCCACGCTCGTCTGGCCGTCGGATGCGGTGGAAAAGGTCTGGCCCTTGCGGGTGGGGATGGTGGTGTTGCGCTCGATGACGGCAGTGGCCACGCCGCCCAGGGTCTCAATGGAGAGGGTCAGGGGGGTCACGTCCAACAGCAGCACGTCCCTGACCTCGCCGGCCAGGACGCCGGCCTGGATGGCCGCCCCAACCCCCACCACCTCGTCGGGATTGACCCCCTTGTGGGGCTCCTTGCCGAAGATCCTCCTCACTGCCTCCTGAACGGCGGGCGTCCTGGTCTGCCCGCCCACCAGGACCACCTCGTCTATGTCTTCGGGGGAGAGCTTGGCGTCGGCCAGGGCCTGCCGACAGGGACCGATGGAGCGCTCGATCAGATCCTCCACCAACTGCTCCAGCCTGGCCCGTGTCAGCTTCATGGTCAGGTGCTTGGGCCCTGAGGCATCAGCGGTGATGAAGGGGAGGTTGATTTCCGTCTCCATCACCGTGGAGAGCTCGATCTTGGCCCTCTCTGCTGCTTCCTTGAGACGTTGCAGGGCCATTCTATCCTGGCGAAGGTCAATGCCTTGATCTCTCTTGTACTCGTCACAGATCCAATCAATGATCCGCTGGTCAAAGTCGTCGCCGCCCAGGAAGGTGTCGCCGCTGGTGGACTTGACCTCGAACACCCCCTCGCCCACGTCCAGGATAGAGATGTCGAAGGTGCCCCCGCCCAGGTCGTAGACGGCGATGGTCTCGTCAATCTTCTTGTCCATGCCGTAGGCCAGGGACGAGGCGGTGGGCTCGTTGATGATGCGCAGCACCTCCAGCCCGGCGATTCGGCCGGCGTCTTTGGTGGCCTGGCGCTGAGAGTCGTTGAAATAGGCGGGCACGGTGATCACCGCCTGGGTGATGGGCTCGCCCAGATAAGCCTCGGCGTCGGTCTTGATCTTCTGCAGGATCATGGCCGAGATCTCCGGCGGCGAGTACTCCTTGCCTCCCATTTCGACCCAGGCATCGCCATTGGGTTTCTCGATGATCTTATAGGGCAACACCTTCCTGGCTCGCTGCACCTCAGGATCGTTGAACTTGCGACCCATGAGGCGCTTGACCGAGAAGATGGTGTTATCGGGATTGGTGACAGCCTGGCGTCGGGCCACCGTCCCCACCATCCGTTCCCCCGTCTTGGGGTTCACGGCCACCACCGAGGGGAAGAGCCGTCCTCCCTCCGCGCTGGGGATCACCACCGGCTCGCCCGCCTGCATCACCGCCGCGCAGCAGAAAGTAGTTCCTAAATCAATGCCGATTATCTTAGCCATAGTTTGTCGTTCCTCCCTGTCAAGGTTGAAAGTTTCGATTCTACCTCTTTCTCCACAAGTTCGCCACCACAAACCGGGCACTTTTCAAATGGCAACATGGCTATCTCCTTCGGTTTTACCTCGCTGCAAGCGTCGGGTGAAACCGCTATTTCGCTTAGCTTAGGCGAAGTCGCTTCTCGGCCGGGGATCTGGACATTCCGGGTGGATACTATGTCATCTCAGATATCGCTTGATCACCTTGATCTTTCCTTCAATACCCTCGGCCACAATCAGGCTCTTAACGAGCTGATCCCGAGGCATCGAACGAATCTCAGCTAGGCGCGCTTCCCAGAAAGCTATTTGCAATTGGGCTTGTTTGCGAAACTCCTCTTCATACTTCTCTTTCGATTGTGTAAGACCTTCTTCCTGGCCTCCAGACACCCGAACAATTACTCTATCTACTGTTCTCCAATAGGATAAACCGCGTATCTCACTAGGATCTTCGATCTCTTGAACTAGCCTCCACAGCGGCTGGAGATCTAGCGGTCTACGAGTGCTGACTGCCATGCTCAGTAAGAACTCTATGTGGGCAAACGAGAGAAGGGTAACGTTGTATCGAACTGCCTCATCATAAAGCCTGCTGATATCCTTTGGGAACTGCGGATGCGGAGCTACAAGAAATGCATACTCTGCCTCCTGATTTCTACGCCACTTGTCGACAGCCTCAATTTTGTAATCCTTAGGATTGAGCGCTGTTCGACTCAGCCGAAAGGCCTTTACATCGCACACCGCCGAGTATCCAAACCCATCTATATAAAGGTCTGCAACGTCACTACGGGTGGTATTCACGACCGAGCGAAAGCCAATTGCTTTGAACGACTCTGCAACCAGAATGTCACAGTACTTAGCATAGAGCTTTTCTTCTGATGAATCATGGCCGAACATTTCAGGGATGACACCTGCGGAACAAAGCCGTGAACCAATGCCAGACGCATTCCACGGACTCAATTCCGTGTATAATCTATCAACCTTCTGAGGAAAAGTTCCGCCAACCTCGCAGACTTTCACGATCAAAGATGAGATATCTTCACCACCCATAGGAGTATCCTCTCAAAGCATGTTCCGCAGCTTCAAAGTGAATTCAGGAATAACCTCTTGCGTCCGCCGATAGCACTCCTCGACGGTCTCGCGTATCTTTTCGATAGAGTCTATACCGCTATTGTTGCCACTTAAAGACCAAGCGACGCGTTGGACAAACATGGCAAGACCAATTTCTGCTGGTGACCAGTCATCTTTTTCGAGGACAGAGCGCAAAGCGAAAAGTCTGCTCTCCACATCATCAGGCTTTTCAGGTGGAGCTTTTTGTATTGCCTTAACTGCTACGATCACACAGGAGGCATGAACTGCTCCCTTTGCAAGCCCACGTGGACGGGCTTTTCGTTCTATGCAGAAGGGCCAGCACGCCACGACTCTAAACCCTGCTCCGAGGACTGCTGAAAAAACGGTAATCCAGCCCTCGAGCGTACTGTGAGTGAAGATCAAGCTCAGGACTCCACCTGGCTTCAAAACCCGATACCCTTCGGATAAAGCAGCCTTCAAACCATCACGATAAAAAACCATCGCTTTGTGAGAATTCCCTTGGCGGCGAGCGGAAGCTACAATTTCCTGCTCTGTCGGTGCATTCATCAGAAGAAAATCTTCTGGGAAGATGTCGCGAAGACAAATCCGTTTCCAAGTATAGATGCAGTCGGAAAGAATCGAATAGTACAGGTTATCGGCATACGGTGGGTCTGTAACAATCGCATCAACTGACGAGTTGGGTAGATCAAGTTGTGTGGCGCTACCCGACACAACAAGTGGTTCGGATTCAAACCTCGGAATGGCTTCGCACGCTTGTATAATTCTATCCAGCTTGTGCCATAGATTGGCAGGGCCGTGGCTGAAAGGATCAATTTCTGTGAAAGTCCATTGCATCGGGAGGCCAGGACCGGCAAGAGAACGGCCAACTTGCTCGTTCGTTGGAAGCCACACACTAAAAGAGGAGTTCCAGTCTACCAATTGATCGATTAAGCCAGACAAACAAGCGACAATAGGCTTGGCGACATTAGGACTGTGCTCTTGCTCTATCTTGCGATAAAGCCTGCGCAACCCATGTATAAGCATAAGGAGCACAAGAAGCTGGCGTGGGCTGAAAAGCTCGCTGTGCTTCGTGATGCCGTATACGGTTGGGTTAGTGATACCAGACCATTGCGGCAACTCGGTAGTGGGAAGATCACCTCCGATCCACGATAGTTCTTGCTCAATAAGGGTATCAAATGATAGTCCATTTCCCTGATATGAAACATAGATCTTGCCATCCCGACTCGTAATACATCTGGCAACAGGCATTATTGAAAATGATGCCTCATTCCGCCAAACCCTGTCCTGAATAGCATGGCCACAGAACGGACATTCCGTGAGCCGTTTTGTTCCTATATCAACGGAGAGATTATCGGAGCTTATTATCCGAGCATGGAATGACATAGTATTCTGCTCCGGCTCAAGGACTGCATATGTGTACGAGCCCTTGCGAGATCTAAGAAGAATCAGTTGTTTTACTGGCAGAATAGCTTTACAATCTTTATTCTGGCAAGCGACAGCACGAACCCAGAAGTAGGCGACGGTTTCGCCTTGATGTTTCCTGAATGGGAATAAGCCCCTTGTATCAGAGCAAAGTTGACTCAGCAATTGTAAACCATAGTGTCGAACCATACTGCCAAGATCATCAACATGCTGGCTATAATTGAGCAGGGTCCTTTGCACAAAAACTGCAAGCGGGTTCAATTCTATTGAGATCGCCTTGCAACCAAGTCTCGCTGCCTCGAAGGGGATGCTGCCGCCTCCACCAAAAAGATCAAGCACAGTTTGATTCTTTCCAAGAATCGAACGTGCTGCATTAATCGCGTCTGCAGGATAGGGCTGAAATTGAGCTAGCGCGCTAGAAAGCTCGAAAAGCCTTTGGACATCCTTGCCATCATTGATTCTCGCAAGTGTCGCAAAAACAAGAGCGCGCATAGAACTGAGTGGTCGTCTAGCCCACCAGACATGCATGCTATGGGGGGTTTGGCCGTGGGAGTATCTCTCTGCCGTTCCCTGGATGCTTATGTTGCGGGATGGCAATGCGACTTCCATTAAAGATTTCCCGATAACATCCGTCCCCGGCACATCGCTAGTGATTTCATCCAAAACGGTTGTGGACAGAGGAAACAGATTCAACTGTTCATACCGTGGCATTTATACAATCGTTCCTTTTCTTTCGGCGATTTCGGCTAACACTCTCCTTGCGCAATTCGTCGATGTCAACTTCGTCTACATCAATCAGATTCAGCTTCCGACACCGGTTTCCCCTTGGCCACCCTCACCAGGGCAGGTCGCAAGACGCGGTCGCCGAGCTTGTAGCCCCTCTGCACCTCGCCAATGACCTGCCCCTCCTCGTGCTCTGCCTCTCCACATGGTCCGCTGACTGGCTTGCTCGCTGAGAAGTTCCCCTCCACTTACCCTCATCTTCCCTGGCAAAGAAGGTGGCAATTTGGGGCCAAGCTCGGCCACGGCGTGTTAGCCGAAGTCGAGCCGGTTTTGCCATTGGTTCGACAGGCTCACCACAGGCATCAGGCGATAGCCATATCAAATTCCGCGAGAGGAAAGGAGATAACCCTCTGAATTCGTTCGCGTTGTCGGGCAATCTCCTCAAGATGTTTATAGACCGGTGCGTCAAAATACTGCTCGCCGCACTTGTTGCACACCCAAGCAGGCACGTTTTCGACGTAAATCGTCTGTCCTTTATAGCGAAACCGTGCCAAAACGCGCTGTGGCTTCATTTCTCCTTCGCAGAACTCGCATTGATCACCTTTCATTGTATCCACCTCTCCATTACTCTTCCTCGACATAGGCCGTGATGATTAGCAATACGCCTGACAACAAAAAGCGACACACGACATACGCACGGCGGTAGTCAATGGTATCGCCGAACACTTCGTACCGGGTACCCCGTGGGTCGTGGGTGAACTTGCGCGTGATTTCGCCTGTGAGGATGATGTTCTCAATATCAGCCGCCACCAGAAAGTCATCGGCCATTTCGTCATTAGCGTGTAAGCTAATACGGTACCTTTGCTCACGGATGGCTTGTCGCATACGTCGCAACTCGCCCATTTCACTATCCTCAAGGCTCGATTGCGGTTAATACTCTCCTTACGCAACTCGACGATGCCAAATTCATCTACATCAATCAGGGGCAATCTCAGGCAACGATTTCCCCTTCGCCACCCTCACCAGGGCGGGCCGCAAAACGCGGTCGCTGAGCTGGTAGCCCTTCTGCACCTCGCCGATGACCTGGCCCTCCTGGTACTCTGCGCTCTCCTCGTAGGTGATGGCCTCGTGCAGCAAGGGGTCGAAGTTCTCACCCTCTGTCTCGATGAGGGTCAGCCCTTCCGCTTCCAGAATGGCCTGCAGCCGCCGATAGATGAGGGCTACGCCGTCAATCCAGGTCAGGCCCAGCAAGTTGCGGGGCAGGGTCTGGAAGGCTCGCTCGAAGTCGTCGAAGATGGGTAGCAGCCTGGTAATCAGGGTTGCGTTAGCCAGCTTGAACAGGTCCTGGCGCTCCTGCTCGTTGCGCTTTTTGTAGTTGGCGAACTCGGCCCGTGCCCTTTGCCAGCCGTCCAGGTACTCAGCCGCCTGGGCTCTGGCCTTCTCCAACTCCTGACGCAGCGCCTCCAGCTCAGTGACCTCCTCGACTTCGGCAGCTTCTTCGACTTCCTCCGCAACCTCCTCTGTTACAGCAGCCTCTGTAGCAGCTTCTTCAACTTTTTCTTCCTTTGTCACTCTATCACACCTCCCGTGATCGGCGTTACCGAGGTCTCCGCAGTTCGCCCATCCACTAATAAATCCCCACCGCCTGGGCAGCAGAATATTGGGGCACGGCAATGTATCGCTCTGGACGATGCTGCTGATGCTCAGCCAAGAAGCGATCGAGTTTTTCGGAAATCTCAGCGGAGATGTAAGCCTCGCCGCACTGCTGGCACACATCAGCCGATACATCCTTAATAATGAGTAATTCCTCACCACGCCAGATTTCCAGGGTAGTCTTGCCGGGCCTTAACTCGCCTCCGCACAGGTCGCACCAATCTGTTATATCGTTCATCTCCTTACCTTTCTGGTTTTGTAGTCGCTTTCCCATAAAGCGTCCGCCGGTTCATACAATGTCACGATACGCAACGCCGGTTCAATATTTCCTCTTGAACAAACAATGTGTAGCGGATCACCCGAAGTCAACCACCCTAGTACCAAACAGGATGGGTATGGCTGGTCATGTTGGTGGTTATTCGAGCAGGAGCGGACTGCGTCTAGCTGATCAGTATCCGTACAGCTCGTGTATCAGCTCGCTCATCAGGTTGGCCACGTAACGGACGGCGGAGATGGCTCGCCCGTAGGGCATGCGTCGGGGGCCCAAAACCCCCAGATTTCCCGTGGCGTGCCTTCTCACACCATAGCGGGACAGCACCAGGCTGCAGTCGCTCAACTCCTCCCAGGGCCCCTCCCCCCCGATGATGACCTGCACGCCACCCGCTGCCGGGGCCAGAACATCAACCAGAATGGTCTCTAGAAAACTGCTCTCCTCTAAAAGCTCGAACACCTGGCGAGCGCTTTGGCCCTCAGCGAACTCAGGCTGTTGTAAGATGTTGATCAGACCGTTACGGTAGACCTCACTGCGAGCAGGCTCACCCGATCGCCCCATTATTTCCGCCACAAGCTCTCCCACCTGAGCCTCCAAAGCAGACAGACGCATCAGTTGGGCCGTGACCTCATCGGCGGTTAAGCCATCGAAATGCTCGTTCAGGTGAGTGGCCATGCGGCTCAACTCCTCTTGAGATAAGGGCCGAGTCAAAGTCAGAACTCTCTGCTTGACTGTCCCCCCTTGCAGGACCAGCACCGCCAGGGCCAACGAATCGCGGATGGAGATCAGCTCCAGGTGTTTGAAAAGGCACTGAGTGATGGCAGATGGGGCCGTGATCCACGCCGCGCTCTGTGCGGCCTGGGCCAGGACTGACGCCGAGAGCTTCAGCCATTGGTCCATCTCAGGGCGCGCCTGGTGAAATTGATGGCGAATCATGCGCCGCTCAGCCAGGGGCAACTCCGTCTCTCCCAGGAGGCGTTCGACGAAATAGCGATAGCCCTGGTCCGTGGGGACACGCCCGGCCGAGGTGTGAGGGTGGGTCAAATACCCAAGCTCTTCCAGGCGGGCCATCTCGTTGCGTACCGTGGCCGAGCTGATGCCCAGGCCATAAGCCTCGACGATGACCTTCGAACTGACTGGTGTGGCCGTAGCTATATATTCCCGTATCACCAGGCCCAGTATGGCCTGCTGCCTTGCTGTCAAGTCTCTCATGACACATCTCGACAGGGGGAGTTTTAGCACTCTAATATCGAGAGTGCTAAAAGAAATGATACCACGAAGTGCCTGTCCTGTCAAGTACTCTGATACCATTGCTGTTTCAAAGACCAGTGGTATAACGTTACCAAGCCAGCCTTCGGAAGCGGCTATTTGGACAAACAAAGGAATGAGTGTATAATAAGCGAGCCCTCTTTGGGGCGACCATCTATTTATCGCTCGGACGATAGTTGAAGATGGCCTCGGCGATCCAGGAGAAGATGTAGTGGAAAACGAAACATCCTCGATGATTGGGCAATCTGAGCCATTAACTAAAGCCACCACCTCCAGGCTGATGGCAATTCTGTGCCTGGTCTGGTTACTGGCGGCAGTAGGGCTGGCAGGATGTAATTTCCTGGCCAAGTTGCCCCTCCCCTCTCCAGAGGAAACACCGACCGCTACCACCGTGCCTGGGGAGGCAACGCCCTCAGTATCTCCCACCCCCTCACGCCCCCCAGCAGTTTCTTCAGCTATTGCTCTAACCATCTGGACAACGGAGGAGTTCTCCCCTGAGGATGATGATAGCGGGCAGGTCCTGGCTCAGCAATGGCAAGCTTTCGAAGCTGCTCGTGCTAACGTGACCATCGAGTACGTCCTCAAGAAACCGTATGGCAAGGGGAGCATCCTCGATTTTCTCAGCACCTCCAGTGCAGCCGCTCCCACGGTATTGCCGGACCTGGTGATCCTGGACACTCTCGAGCTGGATGAGGCGGCCATGGCCGGGCTGATTCAACCTCTGGATGACCTCGTATCGAACGAACTGCAACAGGACCTCTTCCCCTTCGCCCGGCACAGCTTTGACGGCCAGTTAATGGGCATCCAGTTCGAGGCCGACGTCGAACACCTCATCTACAACACCAACAAAATAGACAGCCCACCGCTGACCTGGAGAGAGGTGATCTCTGACCAGATTGCCTACATCTTCCCCGCCGGCGGAGAGGGCGGTCTGGTCAACGACGCCTTCTTGATCCAGTATCTGTCCGCAGGTGGGCAGCTTCTCGACGAAGAGGGCAAACCGGCCCTCGATGAAGGAACCCTGGTCGAGGTGCTCCAGTTCTACGCTGATGGCCTGGAGGCAGGGGCCATTCCGCCCGTGGTGCTGGATTTTGAGGACCTGAACGATTGCTGGGTGGTGTACGTGTCAGCCCAGGCGGCCATGTCTAATATCAGCTCTGCCAGGTACCTGGCGGACAGGGGAGTGCTCAAAAACACCTCTTTTGCTGCTATTCCTACCCGTGATGGCAATGCGGGCACCTTGAGCAAAGGGTGGGCCTTGGCCGTGGTGACGACAGACTTGGCCCGACAGGCCATTGCGGCCCAGTTCATCGAATGGTTACTGGAAGCGGAGAACAACGCCGATTGGAACCTGGCTGCGGGCCACCTGCCCACCCGTCAGGCGGCTTTCGACCTCCTGGGCACGGCGGATCCGTACTTCACCTTCGCCCGACAGCAGTTGGAAAACGTGCACCCTCGACCAATGACCTCTGCCTACGAGAAAATAGGTCGAGCACTACAAAAGGCCGTCCAGGATGTCCTGACAGGCGAGGTTTCCCCGGAAGAGGCCGCCGAAACCGTCATGGCCGTTGTTGAACAATGAAGAGAAGTACTGTCAAGTGCGTAACCGTCCACATCCCTATGAGATGTCGATGCCTAAGCTTTGACACCTTTTGATTCTCGGACTATAATTGGGCAGAAGGGAAGGAACTATGAGTATATCCACGTGGGCTCGTTATCAGAATGGCGTTCTCAAACCCATCGGCACCCTGCCGCTGAAGGAAAATCAGCGTGTGCGAATCGTCGTGCTGCCTCAATTCCAAGAATTAGATGAGGTGGATGAGGCCCGGCTGGCGGAAATGCACCGTCGCGCCGACGAATGGCTGGCCCAACAGCCGCCGGATGCGGTGCAACCCGCCCCCAGGCTCTCCCCGGAAGAACAGCGTGCTTTCGAGGCCGAGTTCGATGAAATTCTGAGAGAGATGCGCGCGCCGAATGTGGCCTTCTCAGAAGAAGAGGTTATGGCTGACGTAGCCGCAGCCCTGGCAGAAGTGCGTGCCGAGCAGGTCGAATGATCCGGGCCGTCGTCGATGCTAACGTGCTGGTCAGTGGTGCTATCGTGACCCATGGCGCTAGTGCCTTCATCATAGAGGCCATCAAGGGCCGTCAATTCTTGTTCATCACGTGCCGACGGAACCTCCACGAGACCTACCGTGTGTTGGGTTATCAGCGGGTGCGCCGCAAATACCGGGTGCGCGACCGCGATCGCAAACGGCTGATAGGGCGATTGGCTTTCATTGGCGAGTTCGTCGAACCAATTGGCGAGGTCCAGATATGCCGTGACCCCACGGACGACTATCTGATCGAGATGGCTATCCTGGGCCAAGCCACTCACCTGGTCAGCGGCGACGAGGACTTTCACGACGACCAGGTGCTGCTACGCTTTTTACAGGAGCGTGGTGTGACCGCCATCCGCCCCGCAGACTTTGCCTTCCTCCTCCGTGAAAAGACTATCTCAGGAGACACAACATGACCATCAAGTTCGGCACCGACGGCTGGCGGGCCGTCATCTCTGACACTTTCACCTTTGCCAATCTGCGGCTGGTGGCCCAGGCCATCGCCGACTACGTGCTGGAGGAAGCCGGCGACGGCCAGCCTGAGGTGGTCATCGGTTTCGACACCCGCTTCCTCTCCGACCGCTACGCCACCGAGGTGGCCCGCGTCCTGGCCGGCAACGGCATCGTCGCCCACCTCACCCGCGCCGACGCTCCCACGCCGGCCATCTCCTACGCCGTCGTCCACAAGAAGGCCGCTGCCGGGGTGATGATCACCGCCAGCCACAACGCGCCACGCTACAATGGCGTCAAGCTCAAGGCCGCCTTCGGCGGGGCGGCGCTGCCGGAGCAGGCGGAGCGCATCGAAGTCTACCTGGCACGCAACCAGGAGATGGCTCGTGGGCCTAACGTGATGGACTACCAGGTGGCGCTAGACCAGGGGCTCATCCAGCGCTTCTGTCCTGCCTGGGCCTACTACGAGCACCTCAGCCACGTGGTGGACCTGGACGTGATCTCGGCCGGTGAACTACGGGTGGTGGCCGATGCCATGTACGGCTCGGGCCGCAAGTGCATCGCCGACATGCTGGCCCGCACGCGATGCCGGGTGTACGAAATCCGCGGCGAGATGAACCCCGGCTTTGGCGGCATCCACCCCGAGCCGGTAGCCCATTACCTGAGCGCGTTGGGGGCAGCCATCCAGACCCACCACGCCGACCTGGGGCTGGCTACCGACGGGGACGGCGACCGCATCGGCGCGATGGACACCCACGGTAACTTCGTGGACCCCCATCACATCTTCGCCCTGGCCCTGCAGCATCTGGTTGAGGAGCGGGGATGGAGCGGGACGGTGGTCAAGAGCGTCTCTACCACCCGTATGGTGGACCGGCTGGCCTCGCGCTATGGCCTGCCGTTGGTGGAGACGCCGGTGGGCTTCAACCGCATCGCCGACCACATGTTGAAAGGCAACGTGCTCATCGGTGGGGAGGAATCGGGCGGGCTCAGCATCAAGGGTCACATCCCGGAAGGGGACGGCGTGCTGATGGGGCTGCTGCTGTTAGAGATCGTCGCGGCGGCCGGTGCTCCGCTGCACAAACTCGTGGCTGAGCTCCAGGCCGACGTTGGCCCGGCCCACTATGCCCGCCACGATATCCCACTCCGCTCCCCTGTTGCCAAAAAAGAGGTGGTCGCCCGGCTTACCAGCGACGTGCCGGACTCCCTGGGGGGACAGGAGGTCGTCGAGGTGGAGCCCCTCGACGGGGTCAAGTACTTGCTGGCCGATGATTCCTGGCTCCTGATCCGCCCCTCAGGTACAGAGCCCGTGCTGCGCGTCTACGCCGAGGCCAGAAGTCCCGAAGATGTACGGAGCCTGCTGGAATTTGGGGAGAGTGTGGCCGCTATGGGCTAGAGTGAGGGGATCCCAAATGAAAAAGGGGATGAAGTGACAGACTTCATCCCCTTTTCGTTGCCCTTTCGACTCCCTGGAGGGTGTGAGATGCGGCCACGCCAGCGGCGATGGTGATGACGCCGGCCGTTATGAAGACGGCCTGCACGCCAACCAGGTTGCCGAAGATACCAGAGAGGGCCATGGAGGCACTGGTGGAGGCGCCGATAACCATGCTTACAGCGCTGCTCACCCGTCCCAGCTTCTCGTCGGGGACCAGACGCTGAGTCAGTGTAGCCAGGGCAGCACGGGCGACGACGATGCTCAGGCCAATAATGGCTACGGCAACCAGGACGAGGGGATAGCTAGGAGCCACCGCGAAGGCAATGATAGCCAGCCCCAGGATCACCATACAGCCCCCCACAACCCGGTTGCTGTGCGAGTTAGAAGCAAAGCGGCCGATTATCGCTCCTCCAATAACTACCCCGAGCCCTTGGAATGCGTACAAGAAACCGAATCCTTCGGGCCCTATGCCCAATACTTGTTTGAGGTAAATGATCCCCAAGATCATGATGGCTCCAAAGCCCAAAGTGGCCACAGCCGTAGTGATCATAACGTGGAGCAGGCGGGAACTTTGCTTGATGAACAGCAATCCCTCTAGCAGTTGATTCCAGATGACTCGGGTTCCGGTCTTGTCCGGAGTAGAATTCACTGGCGGTATGTTCATAGCAGCGACAGCCACAGCAGAGACAGCGAAAGAGAAGGAGTCGAAGATGAACGCGGAGGCCGGGCCAAGCCGACCGATGACCAAACCGGCTATGGATGCGCCCAAGATCACGGAGATGATCTGACTGGCTTGAATCAGGGCGTTGGCCGTGAGTAAGATTTCACCGCTGACAATGACGGGGATGACAGCATTGCGGGCCGGGTTGGAGAAGACGCCCACCGTGACCATCACGAAGCTAACGATGTAAAGTATGTATAACTGATCCGCCCGTTGGACGAGGAGCAGGGCGAGGACCACCAGGCCGCGCACGATGTCGGAGACAATCATTACCAACTTGCGGTCCAGGCGATCAACGAAGACCCCACCGATCAGGCCCAAGAAGAGCTGGGGCAAGGTAGCGACCAGGGCCAGTATTCCCAGAGCCAAGGGCGAGCCTGTGAGAGTGCTGATAACAAATATAATGCTGACGATGAGGAAGTTATCGCCTATCTGGGAGATGAGCAATCCTATCCACAGGGCACGGAAATCGCGGTTGCGAAAAGCGCTGATGATGGCAGCCCTATCCCCTAGAAACTCCGTCGTTTGAGGTCGCTTTGAGCTCATAAACTGTCAGACCCCCAGATGAAAGTTGGAAGCTTGTCTGTGTTCATCTGTGCAAATCCGTGCCCCTACAAGTCCATCTCATAGATCCTATAGGTCTTGTAGACTTCTCCACCTATCCTCTGAATTATCCTGTTCATCATCACATTGTCTTCCAGGATCCACGACATCTCACATCGCTTATACCCCTTCCGGAAAGCCTCCTTAGCCGCCTCGACGTACATCAGGGCGTCAATGCCCCGCTCCCTGTATTCTTCGATGACACCCATTATCAATCCCCTGAGCATATCTATCTTTCGGCGGTACCACAGGTACTTGATCCAGCCAAAGGGGAGAAGTCGCCCGTTCACGTGAAGCAGGGGTTGATTGACGTCGGGAAGGCCCACGAAGATGCCAACCGGCCTGTCGTCTACCTCGGCGACGAGGAGCAGGTCTGGATCCAGGAACTTTTTGAGACCGTGGGCCAAATGATCGAACTCTGCGTCGGTCATGGGCACAGCGCCCCAATTCTTCTCCCAGGCCGAGTTGTAGACGGCCTTCGCCTTCTCCACCTCGGCGTCGAAGTCCTGCATGTTGATTTTGCGCACTCGCACTCCCGCCCTCTTTCGGGCAGCCTCTGCGACCCGCAGGAACTTAGGGGGTATATTCTCTACCTTATTGTTGAATATGTCTGTGCTGACGATGTAGGCGTAGAGATCCTTGGCCTTAACGAAACCGCTCCGCTCGATGAAATCCACGTAATAGCGGGGGTTATAGGTCATCATCACTACCGGGCTGGAGTCGAAGCCATCTACCAAAAGACCGCACTCGTCATTGACGGACATGTTCATCGGGCCGCGGATAACATCCATGCCTTGGGCCTTGACCCAGTCCCTGGCGGTGGTCAGCAACCCATCGGCCACGGCGTAGTCTTCGATCACCTCGAACAGGCCGAAGAAGCCGGCCTTCTCTTCGTGGAAAGCGTTGTGGTTGTCGTTGATGATAGCGGCGATAGTGCCGACTGTCTCACCATCCCGCTGGGCTAAGAACAGCTCTACCTCCGCGTGCTCGAAGAAGGGGTTCTTCTGAGGATCCAGGAAATCCTTCCGTTCACTGATAAGTGGAGGCACCCAGTAAGGGTCATCCCGATAGACCCGCCAGGGAAACTTGATGAATTCCATCAGGTCTAATTTGTTCTCGACCTTCCTGATACGAAAGTGCGACGGTTCCATGAATGCCTCCTGTTCGCTATTCGCTATTCGCTATTCGCTATTCGCCATTCGCTACAGTAATACATCCAGTGCCCGATCGTCGTCGAAGTGCTCTCGGAAACGGGTGACGAACTCGGCCAGGGTGTAGTGATGGCTCAGCGGGCCGGTCTGCTCCAGGACGTAGGTAGCCGCCAGCGTCCCCATCCGCCCCGCCAGGTTCCAGGAGAGGCCCAGGGCCAGCCCCTTGATCAGTCCTGCACGGAAGGCGTCCCCGATCCCGGTAGGGTCTTCGATTCGCCGGGGGGGCACCGCCGGGATGTCGTAGACGTCCCTTCCCGCCCAGATGCGCGCCCCCTCCGCTCCCAAAGTGACGACGCAGGCGCAGGACGGGGTGTGGCGGATCGCTTCGGTGTTCAGGCCGGTCTTCTCCCGCAATAGTTCGATCTCGTAATCGTTGATCACCAGCAGGTAACACCCCTCGAGCCCCTTCCGCAGGTGCTCGCCAGTGAGGCGGACGATCTGCTGACTGGGGTCATACAGGTAGGGGATGCCCAGTTCCTGGCACTCGGCAGCGTACTTCACCATCGCCTGGGGGTCGTTGGGGGAGATGACGACCAGGTCAATCTCGTCAGTCTCTAAGTCGTGGAAGGAAAGCTCCCGTGCGCGGGCCATCGCACCGGTGTAGAAACTGGCGATCTGGTGGCCACCCTGGTCAGTGTTGGCAAAGAAAGAGGCGGTGAACAGGTCAGGCTCATCGCGGATGAGCGAAGTATCCACCCCTTGTTGTTCCAGCCACTGGCGATATTCACCGAAGTCCTGCCCCGCCGTGGCCATAACCCGTGGGCGCTCGCCCAGCAGAGCCAGGTTGTAGGCGATGTTGGCCGCGCAGCCTCCCCGTTGTCGGCGCATCTCGTCCACCAGGAAACTGAGGGAGAGGCGGTCCAGTTGGTCGGGCAGGATATACTCGGTGAACAGGCCCGGAAAGCTCATCAGATAGTCGTAGGCGATGGAACCGGTTACGACGATGTTCATGCTGCTCAATAGGACTAGCTAGTTTCTGGTGCAAAACTCAGCAGAGGCGGCGCCCATGCCGCCGAATTGCCAGGCGTGGGAGCCTGGCCTGCCAGTTTCGCCACAAGAACTAGCCTAGATAGGTCTTGAGATGGCGGCTGCGCCGGGGGTGACGCAGCTTGCGTAAAGCTTCGCCCTCGATTTGGCGGATGCGTTCTCTGGTCAGGCCGAATTTCTGCCCCACTTCCTCCAGGGTATAGCTATGTCCGTCCTGGAGGCCGAAGCGCAGCCGTAGGATGCGCGCCTCCCTGGGGCTGAGGGTACTCAACACGTCCCCCATTGTCTCTGCCAACAGGCGTTGGTAGGCGGCTTCAGAGGGTGCGATGACCTTCTCGTCCTCGATGAAGTCCCCCAATTCGTTATCGTCCTCCTCGCCCACCGGTCTCTCCAAGGAGATGGGGCGCCGTGAGGCCCTGAGCATCCACTGCACCTTCTCTGGCTCCAGTGCGACCTCCTCAGCTATCTCTTCCGGGCTAGGTTGGCGCCCCAATTCCTGCTCCAATTCTCGCGCTATGCGGTATAGTTTTCGGATGCGATCGCTCATGTGCACCGGAACGCGGATAGTTCGCCCCTGCTCGGCCAGGGCTCGGGTGATGGACTGGCGGATCCACCAGGTGGCGTAGGTAGACAGGCGATGGCCTCGCCGGTGATCGAACTTTTCCACGGCCTTCATCAAACCGAGGTTGCCTTCCTGGATAAGGTCCAGGAAGGGCACTCCGTGGCCCAGATACCTCTTGGCTATACTAACCACCAGCCTGGTGTTGGCCTTGATGAGATGCTGGCGGGCTTCTTCACCCCGCTCGATCTCCCGCATCAGCCTCTCCGTTTCCTCGAGGTCATGGCCGTCTCTAGCGAGGCGCCGTCGGGCCACCCGTCCATGCTCCACCTGCTGAGCCAGCTCTATCTCTTGCTCAGGTGTTAGAAGGGGCACGCGGGCCATCTCCTTGAGATACAAGGTGATGGTGTCGTCGGCAGCGATTTCGCTCAGGTCAAGGACCCCCTCCATATCCTCCACCAGGGCCGACGCCTCCCCTGTCTCTGCCTTCCTTCTTTCCTCTTTGGCCTCTTCCTCGCTTTCGTAGATATCAATGCCCTGGTCATGGAGGTAGACGAAGAGCTCTTCCAGTTGGGGAAGGTCCTTCTCTGCCCGGGGAAAGGCCTCTAATATCTCGGTAGAGGTGATGTACCCGCGCTTACTGGCCTTCTCCAGCAACTCTCGCGTTGTATTCGATTCCTCGCGACGTTTCAACTTTGCCATTGGTTGGTTCGTTCTCGCCTTAGCCAGCGCGTTAATATGATCTCTCTACTACTATATCACATGTCGCGTATATTATCAAGTTTGGCTTGTGGCTACTGATTCACCTTGTTGACAACTAATCGCGCCTCCGCGGCCGGTACTGGATGGCCTCTGCCAGATGTGCGGTCTCTATCCGCTCCGAGTCTGCCAGGTCGGCGATGGTGCGAGCCAGCTTCAGCACGCGGTGAAAAGCCCTGGCGCTCATCGAAAGCTGCTGCATGGCCGCCTTCAGCAAGCTGCGCCCCGCCTCGTCCAAGCGACAATACTCCCTCACCTCAGCCGGCCCCATGTCGGCGTTGCAACGTATGGCCGGTGTGCTCTGCCCACCCAGGCCAGCAAAGCGCCCCCGTTGCATTTCCCGCGCTTTCTCGACTCTGGCCCTGATGTCCTCAGATTTCTCCCCCAGCCGATCGTCGGTCAGCTTGTCGTACTCCACCCTGGGCACCTCGATGTGGATGTCAACGCGGTCCAGCAGTGGCCCGGAGATGCGCTTCTGGTAGCGACTGACCATCGAGAGGGAGCAGGTACACTCCTTGACGGGATCGCCAAAATAGCCACAGGGACAAGGATTCATAGCCGCAACCAGCATGAAGTTGGCGGGAAAAGTCAAAGACCCTTGAGCCCGGGAGATGGTCACGATGTGATCCTCCAGGGGTTGACGCAAAACCTCCAGGGTTCGCATGCCGAACTCGGGTAGTTCATCCAGGAAGAGGACACCACAGTGTGAGAGGCTAATCTCTCCGGGACGAGGCCATTGTCCTCCCCCCACCAGACCAGCGTGGCTGATGGTATGATGGGGAGCGCGGAAAGGCCGATGTTGAATCAGCGGGGTCTCCGGCGGCAGTGATCCGGCCACAGAGTAGATCTTGGTCACCTCGAGGCACTCATCCGTCGTCATCCGGGGCAGGATGGAAGGCATGGAGCGCGCCAGCAAGGTCTTGCCGGCACCCGGCGGCCCGGTCATGAGCACGTTATGGCCGCCGGCCGCCGCCACCTCCAGGGCCCGCTTCACGTGCTCCTGGCCCTTCACGTGGGAGAAATCCACCGCGTAGGGTGGGGGCTTGCCGGCGCTGAGGTCCAGGTGGCAGCAATACGGCTCGATGGAGCGCAGCCCCTGGAGGTGGCTGACGAGAGACGAGAGGTCCGTCACGGGTATAACCTCTAGCCCCTGGATGAGGGCCGCTTCCGGCGCGTCCACTGCCGGCACGAAGACAGTGTGAAGGCCGCGCTCTTTGGCCAGTGCAGCTATGGGGAGGATGCCGGTGGTATGGCGAACGCTACCGTCGAGGGAGAGCTCACCGACGAAGAGGCCGTTCTCGACCCGGTCCGGCCAGGCCTGCTCAGAAGCCAGGAGGATGCCCACGGCGATGGGCAGGTCGTAGGCCGGGCCCTCTTTGCGCAGGTCGGCCGGGGCCAGGTTGACGGTAAGGCGTTTGTCGGGATAGATCAACCCTGAGTTCTTTATGGCCGACCTGACCCTCTCCCGCGATTCCTGGACCGCCGCGTCGGGCAGACCGACGATGGTCAGGCTGGGCAGCCCACGCGAGGTGTCTACTTCTACTTCAACGATGGCTCCGTCCAGGCCGACCACGGCGCAACTGGTGACCTTGGCTAGCATTCCTTTTCTACTCCCGACATTATCCGCCCCCAGGTTTATCACGAAGTGAACCGAGCGGCAAGAACTCACTGGCCGATGTTCGCACGCCCATTGTTGCTAGCTTGTGGTGATGAGTGGCAGGTATATCTGCATCAGCGTTGGCGGGTGCTCCGGCGTGGTTGTCGGCGTCGAGGTCGGCGTCGAGGTCGGCGTAGATGTCGGCGTAGATGTCGGTGTGCCGGTCAGATCCGGCGTGGCCGTTGGCGTGGGCGTCGGGGTGTTGGTTGTTGTCGGCGTGGCGGTTGGTGTGACCGTCGGTTCGTGGTCATCACCGCGAGGATAGCCGTCAGTCAGCGGGATGCCCTCGTAGCCCTTGGCCAAATCGCCGCTGCCGCTGGCTCTCTCCACCACCACCACGGCCGGCAGAAGCGGCCCGCTCCCCTCCACATCTGTGACCCACATCACCCCCGAGCCCATGAAGGCATCGGGCACGCTGCCCAGGTCGGCTAGCCTGACGTAGCTCACGTGGCTGGGTTCGATCGTCAAGGGCACAGTGGTTAACAGGCCATACCCACCGTAGATGTCCAGCGCGACGTGCAGTCTATTCTGGGCTGAGTTATTGCGAAAGGCGATCTCTGAGCTCCAGCCCTGATCGTTCCTGACCAGGCGAGGCAGGGCGATGGCCTCTATTCCCTCCACTTGATCCTGCGGTATGGCATTGTAGCTCATCCCCTGTCCTGTTCTAGAGCTGAGCAGCTTTACCATAGCATAGATCGGCGCGCCGGGGATCTCATCTTTTGTCGGCGGCAGGATATGGCTTTGCGATGCGATCACCGCCGCGCCTATAAACTGACCAGGCAGTGCATCGAAGGTCGGGACGTAGAAGGTCTCGGAGCCTTTGGCGCATATCCAATCACTCAGGGAGTGGACTGAGACTCCGTTGCCATCTAAGAAGCTTACTGTGACGAAGGTGGGCTGTCCCGTCTGAGTCAGGTTCTGCACCTGGATGGCGATGCTCCAGTCCTGGCTCAGGTAGATCAAGGGAGCAAAACTAACCAGAGAACTGCCAACCTCTTCCAACAATGGCAACTGATGGGTGAATAACATTCCATGGCCCCATTCGTCCACCACGATGCCCAGGGGCACGTTGGCCCTGATCGAGGCTGATCCCCGCCAGCCATCGCCCAGATTGTCGGGCACGCCCGTGCGATACGCTTCGCCTGGCGCTATATGCTCGATGTGTTGAGAACGCTCCGTCCGGCAGATGCCCTGCCCCTGGTAGTCTACCCATACCGAGGCACATATCACGCCTGAGTTCTGGATAATGAGCTCCGTGTCAGAGCCATCATAAGCCCTTTTGTTCAGCGGGGCAGAGTAAACGAACGTAAGGCCTGGCTCATCCAGTTCCTCTGAGATGCCGGTGTAGGCGCTGGAGACGGTTGTGCCACCATCGTCCGGTCCCACCCGATGGATTGTCACTGCCAAGGCCCCACCTCGAGCTTCAGCTTCCCACTGTCTTATCCAGGTCAGCCAGGCCGAGGAATCGCCTACCGCGGCCTGGGCCTCCTCGCATTTCGTAACTGATTGGTCCAGCGAGACCGGATAGACTATAGCCGCCATCGCCCCGGCGAGGACATCCCCCCTCACTGTCCAGGCGCTGCCGGGAGGGATGGAAGCGGAACAGAGGCGGGCTATGGGGCCGGGGTCGTTGAAGGGGCACATGTCGGAGAATTCCCCCCACAGGAACATTATGGCTCCGGTGGGCAGAAAGCCCACGTTCTGCACCTGGATCAGCGTCTCCCAGCCTTGCTCCGCCTGGATGATGGGCACCTGGAAGGGCACGCCCAGTTTAGGGGTCGGCGTAGGCGTGGGGGTCGGCGTGGCGGTTGGCGTATCTGTAGGTGTCGCCGTGGGGGTGGGCGTGTGGGTCGGCGTCGAGGTAGAGGTGGGCGTGCTCGTCGGTGTGGGGGTACTGGTAGGTGTACTTGTCGGGGTGCTCGTCGGGGTTGCTTCTACGAGCTTGATGGTCCAGCTTCCGACCGGGCACCGGGGGTCGTCGGCGTTCAGGGTGGCGACCCCCAGGACTCCTTTGAGGTAGACGGTGATGGGGACCATATCCCCATCGTACAGGGGGCCCGCTATAAAATTGGGCTCGATTCGTCCCTCGTGCCCAGATACCCACAGGCGAATATTAGTTGACTGGGTGTGTTCTTTCTCGTTGAACCTCAACCATCCTTCGAGCCGAACTTCCTCGCCAGTGACGGTGATTTCGCTGGGGAAGCCCACAAACTCCAACTCCCCAATCGAGGCCGTCACCATAGCCGTCCAGGCCCAGAGAAGGCCTAGAGCAACCACTACTGTTACCGCTAGAACTTTATTCTTCGTCATTCTTTGAACCTCCCATTCTCAGTGATCTTGGCGAGCCTTTACTATTTTTTAAATTATATCACAGAGTGAATTTAAAAGCAAAGAGCCTTCTCCCAGCCTCCCCTCGAAGTAAAACTTGACAAGCTTTCTGATGTAGGGTAATATTCTACCGCATCCTTCTCATAGCTGGACTCAGAAACCCGGTTTCTCCACCAAAAGTCCGAATAGGAGGGAGATGAGCAAAGACTTTTTTGACAGAGAGCGCTGGGAGCGCGAGATTCTCGAGCATGTTCTTCGACGCTATCCTGAGCGTCGGGACCGCTTTGAAACCAGTTCAGGCATCGAGGTTGAGCGAGTTTACACACCGAAGGAAGAGGAAATAGACTACGTTGAGGATTTGGGTTTTCCAGGTCAATACCCTTTCACCCGCGGCGTGTATCCCACCATGTACCGTGGCCGTCTCTGGACGATGCGTCAATACGCAGGCTATGCCACCGCTGAGGAGTCCAACCGCCGCTATAAGTATCTTCTCTCTCAAGGTCAGACGGGCCTCTCCGTGGCCTTTGACCTGCCCACCCAGATCGGCTACGACTCAGATCATCCGCTGGTCGAAGGGGAGGTCGGAAAGGTCGGCGTGGCCATTGATTCCCTGGATGATGTGGAAGTCCTCTTTGAAGGCATCCCCCTCGATAAAGTCAGCACCTCCATGACCATCAACGCCCCGGCAGCCATCCTCCTCGCTATGTACATCGCGGTGGCCAAAAAGCAAGGGGTAGATCCCAAGGCATTGCAGGGCACTATCCAGAACGATATCCTGAAAGAATACGTAGCTCGTGGGACCTACATCTTTCCACCCCAACCATCCATGCGCCTTATCACCGATATATTCGCTTACTGCAAAGAAAACCTCCCTCGCTGGAACACCATCTCCATCTCCGGTTATCACATCCGCGAGGCTGGAGCGACGGCCGTGCAGGAGGTGGCCTTCACCCTGGCTAACGCCATCGCCTACGTGGAGGCAGCCGTCCAAGCTGGCCTGGACGTGGACGAGTTTGCCGACCGGATTTCCTTTTTCTTTAACTCCCATAACGATTTTCTGGAGGAGGCGGCCAAGTTTAGAGCAGCTCGCCGGCTGTGGGCCAGGATCATGAAGGAACGGTTCGGAGCACGCGCGCCCCACTCTTGGATGTTGCGCTTTCACACCCAGACGGCGGGTTGCACCCTGACCGCTCAGCAGCCCGATAACAACGTGGTGCGAGTGACCCTCCAGGCCCTGGCTGCTGTGCTGGGCGGCACCCAATCGTTGCACACCAACTCCCGCGACGAGGCGCTATCGCTGCCCACAGAGAAATCGGTGCAGATCGCTCTCAGGACCCAGCAGATCATCGCCCACGAGAGCGGGGTGGCCAACACTATGGATCCCCTGGCCGGCAGCTACTACGTTGAGGCACTGACCACCGAAATCGAGCAGAGGGCCCAGGAATACATCGAGAAAATTGACACGCTAGGTGGAGCGCTGGTGGCTATTGAGCGGGGTTTCATGCAGCGAGAGATCCAGGAGAGCGCCTACCGCTACCAGCGAGCCGTGGAGCGAGGAGAGCAGATCGTGGTGGGCGTCAACGAGTTCGTGGTGGAAGAGGAAACCACCTTGCGACGGTTGAAGGTTGACCCTGCGGTACGGGAGCGGCAGATCGAGCGGCTCCAGGCCCTCAAGGAGCGGCGCGACGGCGACAAAGTGCAGACCTTGCTGACTCGATTGAGGGAGATGGCGCAAGGCGAAGAGAATCTGCTGCCCATCATCCTGGAGTGCGTAGAAGCTTACGCCACTTTGGGTGAAATCTGTGGCGTGCTGCGAGAGGTATTCGGCGAGTACAAACCCTCGCTGGCGCTATAGGCTAGTTCTTGGTGCAAAACTAGCTGGCCGGGCTCCCACGCCCGGCCATTCGGCGGCGTGGGAGCCGCCTCTGCTGAGTTTTGCACCAGAAACAGGCTGGTGCTTGGTGAATGTGGCTGACTGCAATCTGTATACATTTTACACTTGCCATTGCGAGTTTTCCATGGCGAATCACGCCATCCGTAGGGGGCAGAAACTTGGGCAAGGTTCGTAGTGACGGCTTTAGCCGTTGTTTGGCGGCAGAGCGACTAAAGTCGCCACTACGAACCAAGTTTCTGAGTAGCGGAGCGAGGCAATCTCCAGGCGAATTGCCCTCAACAGCGGAGATTCTTCGTCGCTCCACTCCTCGCAATGCCATTGATGCCAATATTATAATATCGTTAAGCTAATGTTGACTACAATTTGCATATATAACCACCTGATGTGAGGGAGGTGTACTCCCGAACGAGGGCTCGGAGTGCAACTCCTCGCCATCAATTGGTTCACTTCACCAATTGCATATATAACGGAGGTGTACCATGTTGAAAGAGCTCTTTTCCTCATCGGCACGGGTTCAAATCCTGAGCCTCTTGTTATTGAACCCCGACACGAAGTTCTATCAGCGGGAGATCGAGACGATAACCGGCCTGGTCATCCGCTCCATCCAGCGGGAAACCGAGAATCTGGAAGCTCTGGGAGTGATTCACAAGTCCACCGAGGCCAACAAGGTATACTTTCAGGGCAACCGTAGCCACGGCCTGTTCCCAGAGCTGAGAAGGATGCTCCTCAAGGCGGTCGGCCTGAAGGTTGTCCGGGGGGATCCAGGACAGGCTGACCAGCGGGTCGAAGTCGCCTTTGTCCATGGCCCCGTTGCTGCCGGACAGGAAAAGCCAACCGATCCCATACCTATCTTTGTAGTGGGAGACGTCTCCAAGCAAGAGCTTCGAGCCAGGGCCGAGGAGGTTCAAGACTCCATCGGAAGGGAGATCACCTGCTACGTCCGCACCCCCCAGAGCTTCCGCAGCAAGGTTCAACTGGGCTACGGTGTGGTGGCCAATGTGTTGGCTGAGTCGAAGCTGTTTCTGATTGGGGATAAGAGGACGTTGCGCTCGCTGGCTACCGGGGCATGGGAGCGAAAGGTGCCCCTCAAGCGCGAGCGCGCCGCTGAAGTATTCGAGTGGTGGAACATTCCCTGAGAGGTGAAACCATGATCAAAAAGATAGATCACATCGCCATCGCCGTGCACAGCATCGAGGAGGCTCTGCAGACTTATGAGGGAGCCCTGGGGCTAGAATTGACCGACGTCAAAGAAGTGCCAGAGCGAGGGGTAAAGGCTGCCTTCTTGCCTGTGGGCGCGAGCGAAATCGAGCTGGTAGAGCCGATCACCGCCGATAGCAGCATTGCCAAGTTCCTGGAGAAGCGGGGCGAGGGGTTGCACCATGTCTGCTTCGAGGTAGAGGACATCGAGGCCGCGCTGCAGGACTTGGCGGCCAAGGAAGTCCAACTCATTGACACGCAGCCGCGTCAGGGAGCGCACGGCCGAGTAGCCTTCATCCATCCCAAAAGCACCCACGGTGTGCTCATGGAGCTGATCGAGAAGCACTGATCAAAAGGAGAATCTCATGACTTTAGAACGCGGACTCATCCAGGTCTACACCGGGCCTGGCAAGGGCAAGACCACCGCTGCCTTAGGATTAGCCCTGCGGGCAGCAGGGCAAGGGCTCAAAGTCTACATCATCCAGTTCATGAAAGGCTGGCCCGATTACGGTGAGCTGGTCAGTGTAGAGAAGCTGCCCAACATCACCTTGCGTCAGTTTGGCCGCCCCGAATTCGTGGACAAAAACAACCCCGACCCTGAGGACATCCGTCAGGCTCACCAGGCCCTGGATCACGCCCGCCAGATCATCACCGGCGGTCAGCATGACATCGTGATCCTCGACGAGATCAACGTGGCGCTGGACTTCGGCCTCATCAGCCTGGCCGAAGTGCTGGGCCTGCTCGATGCTAAGCCGAGGAAGGTGGAGTTGGTGCTCACCGGCCGCCATGCTCATCCCGAGGTGGTCAAGCGGGCCGACCTGGTGACGGAGATGCTGGACATCAAGCATCCGTATGCGGAGGGGGTAACGGGGCGGCGGGGGATTGAATACTGAAGCCCAAACAAGGGCACATCGTTCAGGAGGTGGTAGCATGGATACAGCGTTAGACACGACCATTGTTGTGTCTAAAGAAGCGGTGGATGGTATGCAGACTATGCAACGCAAGTTAGAGGAAATTGTATTGGAGAACGAACTGATCTGACGTGAGGTGCCAAATGTTTGATAAAGAAGAACTCGCCGTGATAAAGGGGGGGTGTGAGAAGTGGGAAGAGACCACCCTCCAGAAGACGCTGAACCGCTTCCCCGAACGGCGCGACACGTTTATCACTACCTCCGGTGCTCCTATAGAACGCCTCTACACCCCCCTGGACATTGCCGACCTGGACTACGAGCGCGACCTGGGCTTTCCCGGCCAGTACCCTTTCACCCGCGGCGTGCATCCCACGATGTATCGGGGGCGGCTGTGGACGATGCGCATGTTCGCCGGCTTCGGCACCGCCGAGGAGACCAACGTCCGCTATAAGTACCTCCTGGAGCACGGCGAGACCGGCCTGTCGGTGGCCTTCGACATGCCCACTTTGTACGGCTACGATACCGACGACCCCCAGGCCGAAGGGGAGTTCGGCAAGTGCGGGGTGGCCGTCTCCTCCCTGGCCGACATGGAGATCCTGTTCGACGGCATCCCCGTGGACGAGATCACCACCTCCATGACCATCAACTCCCCCGCCGCCGTCACCTGGGCCATGTACATCGCCGCCGCCGAAAAAAAGGGCATCCCTATGGAGGTTCTGGGCGGCACCATCCAGAACGACATCCTCAAAGAGTACATCGCTCAAAAGGAATTCATCTTCCCTCCCAGGCCATCCATGCGCCTGGTAGTAGACACCTTCGAGTTCGGCTCCAAGTATCTACCCAGGTGGAACACCATCTCCATCAGTGGGTATCACATCCGCGAGGCCGGCGCTACCGCTGCCCAGGAGCTGGCCTTTACCCTGGCCGACGGCTTCGAGTACGTCAAGGCGGGCATGGAGCGCGGCCTCGACGTGGACGAGTTCGCCCCTCGCCTGTCCTTCTTCTTCAACGCCCACAACGACTTCTTCGAGGAGATCGCCAAATTCCGGGCGGCGCGAAGGATCTGGGCGCGGGAGATGAAAGAACGATTCGGTGCTAAGGACCCCCGCTCCTGGTGGATGCGCTTTCACACCCAGACCGCCGGCTGCTCCCTCACCGCTCAGCAGCCGGAGAACAACATCGTGCGCACGGCCATCCAGGCCCTGGCCGCCGTGCTGGGCGGGACGCAGAGCCTGCACACCAACTCCATGGACGAAGCTTTGGCCCTGCCCGCGGAGTCCGCCGTGCGCATCGCCCTCCGCACCCAGCAGATCATCGCCCACGAAAGCGGCGTGACCAACACTGTAGACCCTCTAGCGGGCAGCTACTTCGTCGAGGCCCTGACCAATCGCATGGAGGAGGAAGCCTACGAGTACTTTCGGAAGATCGAGGCCCTGGGGGGAATGTTAGGCGCTATCGAGAGAGGCTTCCCGCAGCGGGAGATCGCCGAAAGTGCCTACCGTTATCAGCGCGAGATTGACACCGGCCAGCGCACCATCGTCGGCGTCAACGACTATCTGACCGAGGAGCCGCTGACCATTCCCCTTTTGGAGATAGACCGCGAGGGAGAGCGGCGGCAGCGGGAGCGGCTGGCCCGGATCAGGAGGGAGCGGGACAACGAGCTGGTGGCCCAGCGGCTGGAAGCCCTGCGGGAGGCCGCCCAGGGCACTGAGAACTTGATGCCCTATATTCTCGATGCGGTGCGAGCTTATGCCACTTTGGGTGAGATATGCGGCGTGTTCCGCGAGGTATTTGGCGAGTACCGGGAGCCGGTAATTTTGTAAGCCAGGAGAAGCAACCCCGTACCCTGCGTGCCCTGAGGTTGGCGTTTTGTACCCGCTTACGGCAAGCGTGAATTGCATTTGTGTCTTTTGGCTCGTTGGTGTATACTGAATATGATGCGGCATCAAAATCGCGTCAGGCCAAAAAGTGGAGGTGCACTATGGATAGAGAAACGATCACGGCCGAAAGCCTGTTAAGGGACATCTATGAAGCAGAATCTGCTCTACGCTGGTTTGAGCAGAAATACGGCTTGCTTTCTGAGACCTTTTATCGTGTCTATCAGCAAGGGCAACTGCGCGATGAAGACCCGGATGAAATCCGGGAGTATATGGAATGGTCTGGCTGGTATGAGATCTGCCAGGACCGTCGCCAGCGTTATGCACAGGCGGTAGAGCAACGTTTAAGAAAACTCGACGCGCCTGCTTCGTTGTTGGACTTGCACATTAGTCAATTGCGCGTACCGGCCTAACCATGTCAGATGCTCTGAACACTTACGGAGACTATGCCCGGCTGATTTTCTTCCTGCTGGCTGATCGTGCTACCATTGAGAGTCATACCGTAGCCGTATACACCACCAGCCAGACCATAGGAATCACGCGGGGGGACGTCGTGTTTCGCTCTGGGCACATGCTGCGCGTGTTTGAGCAAGTTGACTTTGTTGCTCATCGCATCGTCAGATATTCTTATGAACTTACGTATGAAGGTGAGCCGGTGTGGTGGTATGACTCGATGCCCCATCCAGATGTACCAGAGTTGCAGAGTACCCATCCCCATCACAAGCATATTCCACCCGATGTCAAACACCACCGTATTCCTGCCCCGGACATGAGTTTTACCCGTCCCAATCTTCCCGTACTGATTCGGGAGATTGAAGCACTGTTGAAGCATTGACGTGACTCAACGAAACTTGGCCGCTGGGTGCGAAGGTGCCCTTGATGGTTGCTCAGGCCAACGAAGCAAACACCGCCACCGCTGAGACGCCAGCCAAGTCCGCGCCCTTGCGTGCCCTGAGGCTGGCGTTTGTCTTAGAGTATTCTCCGCGTAACGGCGGCGAAAAAGGAGGTGCTATGCCTGAGACTTGTCCTGAGCCTAAGCGAAGGAAAAAAATCAGGGTCTTGATCGCTAAACCCGGCCTGGATGGCCACGATCGGGGGGCCAAGGTGGTGGCGCGGGCCCTGCGCGATGCGGGAATGGAGGTCATCTACACCGGCCTCCGCCAGACGCCGGAGATG
>Ga0194125_10001059_pt1 | contig 46613 bp, 38 predicted proteins | sample TA2KigC250mmetaG_FD_148626 | JGI IMG/M metagenome (GOLD analysis project Ga0194125, IMG submission 148626) | Freshwater microbial communities from Lake Tanganyika, Tanzania - TA2015034 Kigoma Deep Cast 250m | ecosystem: Environmental > Aquatic > Freshwater > Lake | place: Tanzania: Lake...
CGACTCACTTAACGCAGCCACTCTTCAGGCAGAACACGGGTTAGCCAACCTAGCATCCAACAGGGGAGCTCTGAAAAGCCTAACAAACTGGCCATGGATTAGTGCCATGTTGAACGCTACATAGAATAAGGAGGATCACCAGCAATGAAGAAAGACCTGAAGGTGGTGGCCTGGTTCGAGGAAATCGGCAGAGGGGATCTAGCTTTGGCTGGCGGAAAAGGAGCTAATCTGGGGGAGTTGACCAAGTCCAATGTGCCTGTTCCGCCAGGGTTCGTGGTCACTGCTGCTGCCTATTTCCATTTTCTGGAGGAAGCTAAACTAACAGAAAAGATCCGTGGTTACCTCAAGGACCTGGATACTGGAGATAGCAAGTACCTGGAACAGGTTGCTAATCAGATCAAGGCCAGCATTAACCGGGCACCTATGCCACGACAAATAGCGGAGGAAATAAGGAAAGCCTATAGGAAAATGGGGGGTGGCCTGGTAGCCGTGAGGTCGTCTGCCACTGCTGAAGACCTGCCGGAAGCCTCCTTTGCCGGTCAGCAGCGTACCTTTCTCAATGTGGAAGGGGAAGACAGCGTAGTGGCAGCAGTACAGGATTGCTGGGCATCTTTGTTCGAACCTCGGGCCATCTTCTATCGGGTTGAGCACGGTTTCGAACACCTGAAAATAGGCATTGCTGTTCCGGTACAGAGAATGGTCCAGTCTGAGGTCTCAGGAGTCATATTTACTGTAGAGCCAGTAAGCAGCGACGGCAGCAAGATCATCATCGAAGCAGTATACGGCCTGGGAGAGACTGTAGTCTCTGGTCTAGTGACACCCGACCTTTACACCATAGACAAAGAGACGTCGAGGATCATGGATAAGAGTATAGTCAAGCAGGAGTGGCAACTGGTTAGAAACGTGGCTGCCAGAAACCACGAGGAAAGCAACATCCAAGTACCAGTTGCGGTTTCGGATCAAGGGAAGCAGAAACTGACAGACAAGGATATCTTGGCCCTGGCGAACATCGCCAAGACGATAGAGAACCTGTACCAGTTCCCCCAGGATATCGAATGGGCTAAAGAGGGGGACAAGCTTTACATTGTACAAACCCGTCCTGTCACCACCATTAGCGCTCGTAGGGAGGCGGAGGCAGTCGAAGAGGTCGAAGGCGTCGAACTCCTCAGTGGCATACCGGCCAGTCCAGACACAGCCACAGGAACAGTGAAGATAACTCACCATGCCTCTGAAATAGACAAGGTAAGAGAAGGTGATGTGCTAGTCGCTGAGATGACCACGCCCGATTTTGTGCCGGCTATGAAGCGGGCGGTGGCTATTGTAACCGATCGCGGCGGCAGAACCTGCCATGCGGCCATAGTAAGCCGAGAACTTGGGGTCCCCTGCATCGTGGGAACAGGAAGCGCTACCAGAGTGCTGAAAGATGGGCAACTGATCACCGTAGACGGTTCGCAAGGAAAGGTCTATGAGGGCCGGGTGACAAGAAAGACTGCGGCCATCCCCAGCTTCATGTTAGTAGGGGAGTCAGTGAAGACAACCACCAAAGTTTATGTCAATCTAGCTGAGCCCGACTTGGCTGAACGTGTGGCAGCCCGAAACGTGGATGGCGTGGGTCTTCTCAGGGCTGAGTTCATGATTGCTAGTATCGGGGAGCACCCCCGCTATATGCTCAGCCAAAATAGAGGTGGGGAATTTGTTGACAAGCTCGCCGGTGGGCTTGAAATCTTTGCTAGGGCATTTAACCCGAGGCCAGTTGTCTACCGCACCAGTGATTTCAAGACCAACGAATACCGGAATCTTAAGGGTGGTGAGCTGTATGAAGAGGTTGAGGAAAATCCCATGTTGGGATACAGGGGGTGCTCACGCTATGTCAGGGAGATCGACATCTTCAAACTGGAGCTAGACGCTGTCAAGAGGGTGAGGAAAAGCTTCACCAACTTATGGGTCATGATACCCTTTGTGCGCACGATAAGGGGCTTAACCCAGGCCAAACGTATTCTGCAATCAGAGGGCCTGGTCGGATCACCGGACTTCAAGCTTTGGATGATGGTCGAGGTGCCGTCTAATATCATCCTATTAGACCAGTTCATAGATGTTGGCCTTGATGGCATCTCTATTGGCTCCAACGATCTGACCCAGTTGATTCTCGGGATTGATCGCGATAGCCCAAAGCTAGCCGAGTGGTTTGATGAACGGAACGAGGCTGTGCTTTGGTCTCTGGAGAGAGCCATCACAATAGCCAAGAGAAGAGGGATAACTAGTTCCATCTGCGGGCAGGCTCCGTCGGTCTATCCGGAGCTTACTACCAAGCTGGTGGAATGGGGGATCACCTCAGTCTCAGTCAATCCTGACATGATCGAACAGACCAGAGCCATAATCGCCGAAGCGGAAAAAGCCCTGGCTGGTCGCTCCCCTACCTGATAGGCTTGTATTTTGTGCTATCTAGGTAACAGTGAATTCATCCCGGCATAATATCCGGCTTTGGCTGGAAGAGAAGGAAGAATCCCTTTCCCCTTACGCCATGAAGGCCAGATTGTCTGCGGGAAGGCTCAAAACTGAGGAGCCATGCCCTATGCGCACTGCCTTCCAGCGTGACCGTGACCGTATCATTCACTGTAAGGCTTTTCGCCGTCTGAAGCACAAGACCCAGGTGTTCATTGCACCCCTGGGCGATCACTACGTCACCCGATTGACCCACACTCTTGAGGTTTCACAAATCGCCCGTTCCATATCCCGTGCCTTGAATCTTAATGAGGACCTGACCGAGGCGATCGCTCTGGGGCACGACCTGGGGCATACTCCCTTCGGTCACACAGGGGAGGAGGTTCTGAACGAAATCTCACCCTTCGGTTTTAGGCATAACGAGCAAAGCCTGAGGGTGGTTGACCTGCTAGAAAAGGAGGGTGCCGGGCTTAACCTTACCTTTGAGGTAAGAGAGGGTATTTTGAAGCATTCAAAATCAAGAACTGACATCATGGGTGAAGGCTGGGAAACACCGGATACTCTGGAAGGACAGGTATGTAAGATCGCTGATGTTGTGGCCTACATAAACCACGATATCGACGATGCTCTGCGGGCTAATGTCATTAACGAAAACGACCTTCCAAATCCGGTCACTTCCAGATTTGGGAAGTCTCGTTCCGACCGGATTAACGCCATGATCTGGGATATCTTGAGTTATTCCTGGGCAGCCAGGGGGGAAGGCTCAGGGTTGACAAGCCAAGAAGTAAAACCGATGATTGGAGTGAGTCCAGCGGCAGGCGAGGTCATGAACATCCTCCGAGAATTCCTTTTTGAGAGGGTGTACCACTCCAGTGCGGTACAGATAGAAGCCGACAAAGCCAGAGAGGTGATACGTCTTCTGTACCAGCACTTTAGCGAACACGAACAGAATCTGCCTACGGACTACGCCCTTCGGGATGAACCTCTAGCTCGAAGAGTGGTGGATTATGTCGCTGGCATGACTGACCAGTATGCGCTTCAGATAGCAGGGGAGGCTGGTCTTATCTAATTGCGGGTGACTCACCGAGGCCAGAAAGAGGAACTACATCGTGAGCCTCATTGATGAGATAAAACAAAGGGTAGACATTGTGGAGGTGGTCTCCTGGTATGTTCCTGGTTTGAAGAAGGCAGGACGTAGCTTCAAGGCATCTTGCCCCTTCCACGCTGAAAAGACTCCTTCGTTCTTTGTGTTCCCAGAGCGCCAGAGTTGGCACTGCTTCGGGGCATGTGCTACAGGCGGTGACGCATTTTCCTTTGTGATGAAAAAGGAGGGGGTTGACTTCGGGGAAGCGCTGCGTATTCTAGCGCAAAGAACAGGCGTGCCCCTCGTCCCCCCACAACCCAGTGGGAGTCAAAGAGAGGAACAACAATTAAGAGAGATAAATGAGGCTGCTGCCGAGTATTATCACCGTCTACTCCTCTCTCAGATCGGTCAGTCGGCGCGAAGCTACTTAGCCCAGCGCGGCGTTGCGGAGAAAACTATCGAAGACTTTCAACTGGGTCTCAGCCTGGATAGCTGGGAGGCATTGCATGATGAGCTAACCCGGAAAGGCTACCCTGGGGACATGCTACTGGCTGCTGGTTTGTTGGTGGAAAAGGAGCAGGGAAGGGTTTACGATCGCTTTCGCAACCGGCTGATGTTTCCCATAAGGGGCGCAGATGGAAGGGTGGTGGGCTTTGGGGCCAGAGCCATGGATGACTCGTTGCCGAAATACCTTAATTCACCTCAGACGCCTGTGTTTGACAAGAGCAGCACCCTCTACGGTATTGACCGAGCCAAGTCTGCTATTAGAAAGCAGAACCTGGCTATAGTGGTAGAGGGCTACATGGATGTTATCATGGCCCATCAATATGGCTTCAACAATGTGGTTGCTTCTCTGGGGACGGCTCTCACTGAGAAGCAGGTCGGCATCATCAAGAAGCTGACCAAGAACCTCACCTTGGCTCTAGATGCCGATGCCGCTGGTGAAATGGCCATGCTTAGAGGGCAGGAAGTAATCAGCCAGACTTTCGGGCAACTAACGTCTGTGTCAGGCTGGACGGATGCCAAGTATGAGAATCCTTACGATGCCCATTGGAAAGTCGCCATCCTGCCCCAGGGGAAGGATCCTGATGATATCATAAGAGAAAGTGCGGAACAATGGCAGCATCTGGTAAGTCAAGCTACGCCAGTCATCGAGTATGTTTTCAACACGGTGGCCTCCAAGCTTGACTTGACTGACCTCAAAGGCAAATCTTCTGCTGTGGATCAACTCTTGCCAGTTGTGAAGGAGATTGGTGATCCGGTAAGTCAGGCACACTACCTGCAAAAACTGTGCCGCTTAGTGGGTGTAGATGAGCGGGAACTGGCTTCAGCGCTTAGAAGGCTGAAAGGATCAGCCAGGCTAAGAGAGAAGCGCGAACTGGAGCAACCTTCAATTCTCATATCCTCTTTACTTCTTACTGACCCGTTGGCGGAATACTGTCTATCCCTGCTGGTTCGCTATCCGCATCTGCGAAGCCTACCCTTGGGTCTATCCCCAGATTTCTTCCATCATAGCGAAGCTCGCCAGCTTTTCCTCGCCTGGCGAGATTCTGCTGATCTTGATTCAATGCGTGGCACTCTTGACGGGTTTCTTCGTGGGTATCTGGAAGTACTAGTGGAGAAGCCACTTCCCCCAATGAGTGAAAAGGAGCAGGAAGAGGCTCTTGGCGATTGTGTCCGCCGCCTTCGAGAGCGCTGGCTAAAAGATCTGAAAGCCAAAGAAGAGGCGTTGATTTCCGACCTCCAAGACGAGGGCAGTACCGCTGAATTAGAGGAGCTGCAACAATTGGGGGTGAAGCTGAATACAGAGCTGTGTGAGGTCTTCCTTCAGGGGAAGGAAAGAAAAACGAAAGAGCAGAGGTACAAGGAGTGAAGCCGAAAAAGGAAAGGCGGTCTCTTGAGCCGTCTCACCGTCAGGCAGATACAGCATGGGGCTCCGATGCAACGCCGGTGTCTCCGAAATTTGAGCCAGTGGTGTTGGAAGATGTCTATGCCAGTACGCCTGCGGAAAGTGTAGAGATTGAAGAACTGACTCCCGCTTTGACTGAGGCAGAGCCTTTGGAGGAAGAAAAAGCGCTGGAACAAGAACTCCTGCCGGAAGAAGAGGTCAAGCTGGAGCTTGAGGAAGTGGAGGCTGCTGATGATCCTGTGCGGATGTATCTACGCCAGATTGGACGAGTGCCGCTTCTGACCGCAGAGGAAGAGAAAGAGCTTGCCCGGAACAAGGAAGAGAAAGATTACATCAATGAGATAACAGAGGAGTGCTCCCGCAAGCTGGCGAGGTCACCGTCTTCTACCGAAATAATTGTTGCTCTGCTGGAACGGCTGGAACAGAGCTTTCCTCTACTTGAGGCTGTAGAGAGCGAACTTGGCTTGACTTTAGGAGCCACCATCGCCGAAAGGACTTCCAATCCCCAGTTGCGTGCCGCCCTCGATAGAGAGCTAGATGAGCAATTGATAGGAAACCTATCACGTAAGATTGACAAGAGTTGGGACACGGTGGAGCAGTCTTTGAAGGATCTTTCCTTGGCCAGCTCTTTGTTGCCTCCTGAACTCTTCGGTATTATTGGTCAGAGATCGTCATCCGAACTAAGCAATTTTCTTCGCAGCTCGGAGTTTCCTGATATCCTTGGATCCTGCGAAGATGAGTATGATAGATATCTGGAAAGCATTAAGCTCAGAGGAAGGATGGCAGAGGAGCGTCTTGTCGAAGCCAATTTGAGATTAGTAGTTAGTGTCGCTAAGAAGTATGTTGAGCGAGGTATGTCATTCCTGGATGTAATTCAGGAGGGGAACATTGGCCTTCTTCGGGCCGTGGAGAAGTTCGACTACCGCAGAGGCTACAAATTCAGTACTTATGCTACCTGGTGGATTCGTCAGTCAATCACTCGCGCCATAGCGGATCAGGCACGGACAATCCGTATCCCGGTGCACATGGTGGAGACTATAACCAGGCTTTACAGGGTAACACGACGCCTGGCTCAAGAACATGGAAGAGAGCCGACCATAGAGGAAATCAGCGAACAGATGGAAATGCCCCCGGAAAAGGTTGAGGAAATCCTAAAAATATCTCAGGAACCAATCTCCTTGGAAACTCCGATCGGGGAGGAAGAGGATACCCATCTAGGAGACTTCATCGAGGATCGAAAGATCATGTCACCAGTAGATACGGCGTCCTATGAATTACTGAAGGAGCAGATAGGAACCGTGTTGGACACGCTTACTCCCCGCGAACAGAGGGTGCTTAGGTTGAGGTTCGGGCTTGAGGATGGACGGAGCCGCACTCTGGAAGAGGTGGGCAGAGAATTCAAGGTAACCCGAGAGAGAATCAGACAGATCGAAGCCAAGGCGCTACGCAAACTGCGTCATCCCACACGCAGCAGGAGATTGAAAGACTATCTAGAGTAAAGGCTTTCCCTCGACCCTCTTTCTGAAGGCGTTCCGAATCTTCATCAATCCCTCTGGACATCTCCTCATTCACACATTTGACAGATATTAAGACATGCATATACTTATAGGCGATTTGAGACAAGGGAACGACAGATGGGCTGTTTTTGGAAGATATTGAGTACGATATTCCGTATCGCCAAGATCGCTCTGAGAGTCATAGGTGCTATCGCCGTGATAACGGCTATCGTCCTGGGAATATGTGCCTGGCAGGTTACGCGGCCTTCGGGACTGGAGAAGAATATGCAGGACGTGACCTACACACAGACAGACGCGGCCAGCTTTGACCAGAGGATAGATGACCTTGTGGGCTGGCTTACGAATCCCTCGGGGCCTCAGTATCGCCTCACCCTGACTGAAAAGGAAGTCAGCGCGAAGCTGAAGGAGGCAACAGACGAGGCTGATATTCCGATAGATATCACCACCGTCGCCGTCAACTTTACCAAAGCTGGTGAAGTGCTGATCCGGTGCAGGGTAGACATTGGTCTCAAGTTGCGCATAGCTATGAGGATCGAGATGGTGATCGAGGATGGCAAACCCAAAACGAAAATAGAAAAGCTTCAAATCGGCAGAGCATGGATCCCACGCCAAGTCAAGAATGCCATAGCCAATAACATACCCATTGAAGACGCCTTGACCGATATGCTAAAGGGCCTCCCAATGAAGGTGACGAGTATCGAAGTTGAGCCAGGCAAGTTGATCTTCTACGTAGTAAAAGCTGCTTCGTGAGAGGCATTGTTTAAGGCTACGCTAGGGGCGGACAGATAGGTGTGCCACTCTTTGTACTACGCTGGACTCATGTCTGGAGGATGTTCCGGTATCTGGTTGGCGACCTAAGGGTTCTACCTAAGCCGGGAAAGTAACTGCCGCGCCTTCCCTGAGTCCAGTTGCTTCATCAGCTTCTGTGCCTGGCGGAATTGGTTCAGGAGTTGATTGATATCCTGGGGGCTGGTGCCGCTGCCCCGAGCAATGCGGCGACGGCGGCTCCCGTCAATCATGTCGGGATGCTGGCGTTCCTCCGGGGTCATGGAGAATATGATGGCCTCCACCCTCTTTAGCTGCTTCTCATCCACCCCTTCCGGCAGGCGGCGGGCCAAAGAGGAAAGGCCAGGGATCATCTCGATCAGTTGGCTCATCGGCCCCATCTTCCTGACCTGCTGGAGCTGGTCCAGAAAGTCTTCCAGGTTGAAGGTGGCCGTGCGCAGCTTCTTCTCCATCTCCTTGGCCTTCTTCTCATCCATGACCTTTTCCGCTTTTTCGATGAGGGTGAGCATATCCCCCATACCTAAGATGCGGGAGGCGATCCGGTCAGGATGGAAAGGCTCAAGGGCGTCAACCTTTTCCCCTATTCCGATGAACTTGATGGGTATTCCAGTGACCGATTTGATAGAGAGGGCAGCGCCACCTCGCGCGTCGCCATCCATCTTGGTCAGTATCAGTCCCGTCAGTCCCACTCTGGCGTTGAATTCTTCAGCTACCCGCACTGCGTCCTGCCCGGTCATGGCGTCCACCACCAGTAGCACCTCAGAAGGCTGAAGCGCTTTCTTCACCTCCACCATCTCGGCCATCATCTCCTCATCGATGTGAAGGCGCCCCTGGGTGTCAACCACAAGCCAGTTAGCGGCCAGCTCTCGTGCTCGATCGATGGCCTGGGTGCAAATTTTTGGCGGCGACACCTTCTTATCACTGGCATACACAGGTATGTCAAGCTGCTTGCCCAGGATGATGAGCTGTTCTATAGCTGCCGGACGACGGGTATCCGCAGCCACCAGCAAAGGCTGCTGTCCTGAGCGCCTCAGGTGTAAAGCCAACTTAGCGCAGGTCGTCGTCTTGCCGCTGCCCTGTAATCCCACCAGCATCAGCCTGGAGGGAGGGCGTCCTGCCGGGACGAGCCGCGATTGCTGGCCTCCCAGGATAGCAATCATCTCTTCGTGGACGATCTTCACTACCAGTTGGGCCGGTGTCAGGCTCTCCAGCACTTCGCTTGTGAGGGAGCGCTCCTTCACCCTAGCGGTGAAATCCTTCACCACCTTCAGATTCACGTCGGCTTCCAGGAGGGCTATTCTCACTTGACGCAGCGCTTCATCAATGTCCTTTTCGCTTAACCTGCCCTTCCCAGCCAGCCGTTTGAAGACCTCTCCAATTTTCTCCGACAGAAGTTCAAACATGTTTCTCTCCTCGACAGTCATTGTAAGTCATACGGGCTGGTCGGGCAAGGTGGCTAACCACCGTGTGGCCGCCGAAATTACCGACAAAAGGGAACTTCGACCTCGACTGTCTTCGGGCTGTCCGGCGAAATGGCGCTTGGACTTGGCTCACGATATAATTAGGCAGAGAATCCAAGAGGCTTCATCAGGAACCTGGAAATGCTACCCACAAAGCTCTTTCTGCGTAACTTCATGTGCTATCGGGATAACGTACCGCCACTCCACTTTGACGGCATTCACCTAGCCTGCCTCAGTGGAGACAACGGCAATGGAAAGTCGGCTTTGATCGATGCTATTACCTGGGCGCTTTGGGGAAGGTCCAGGGCCAAGAGCGATGATGAGCTTATTCACCTGGGAAAGAACGACATGGAGGTGGAGTTTGACTTTGTGGTGGGGGAGGCCCAGTACCGGGTGATACGCAAGCGTACCAAAGCCAGGCCGAAAACAGCACGAAGCAAGACGGAACGCCCCGGGCAGACGCTCCTGGAGTTTCAGGTAGCTAGTGAAGAGGGTTTCAAATCGATTAGCGGGGATAGCGTGGCGCAGACGCAACAAAAGATCATTCACACCTTGCACATGGACTACCCTACCTTCGTCAATAGTGCCTACCTTCGTCAAGGCCACGATGATGAGTTTACTATCAAGCCGCCTGGGGAGCGCAAGAAGGTCCTGGCAGATATACTGGGGCTTTCTTTCTACGATGGCTTAGAGGAAAGAGCCAAAAACCGTGTCCGGGAAAAGGAGCAACAGCAAAGCGCCCTGGAAAGCGCTATCCAGGAGATGCAGCAAGAAATTGGGCGTCGGGAAGAGCACGAAGCCGCGCTGGGGGGGGTGAGAGCTGAACTGTCGGAGCTAGAAAAGAAACTGGCAAACCAGGAGTCTCAGGTCAACATTCTTAGGGAAAAGAAGAAGGCTTTGGATTTCAAGCGGGAGCAGTTGATTGAGCTAGAAAAAACCACGGAGCGAGCCAGAGGGGAGCAGAAACGATGGGAAGGCCGGCTCGCCGAACATACCCGCAAAGTGGAGAGCTACCAGACGGCGATTCAACAAGCTCCGGCGGTGAAAGAAGGCTATGCCCGCTTGCAAGAAGCCAGGCGGGAGATGGAAGGCCTGGACATGAAACTGCAGCAGTCCTTTGCTCTCACCAAACGAAAGGACGGCCTGGTACAAGTCATCAACGAGTCCAGGGGGAAAAAACTGGAGGAGCGGGGGCGGGTACAAAGCAAGGCTGAGGAGTTGGAAGCCAGGGTCAGGAAGATAGCCAGGCTGGAACAGGACCTGTCTGCAACCCGGACGAAGTACGATATGCTTGCCCAACGGGAAAAAGAACTGGGGGAGAAGAAACAGGAGGTTCAACAACTGGCCATTGAGATTCAATACCTCACCTCTGCTAAGGCTAAGCTGGCGCAAGAATTGAAGGAATCGAAGGAAAAGCTGGCTTTGCTGACGGGAGGCGACGCAAGATGTCCCTTGTGTGAAACGGAGCTAGGTGCGGAAGGAAAGCAGAGGATAGAGGAGAAGTTCAGGGCGGAGATAAAGGCCAAGATGGACGGCCAGCGCCAGAACGAGGTGGAGATAAAGGAAAAAACCGGTCAGCACCAGGAGGTGAGCCGCCACGTGGGTCAACTAGAATCGAAGCTGAACCAGGAGCGCCTTTCAGTCCAGCGCCAGGTGGCCAGCCTGGAGAAGGAGATCTCCCTGGGTAAGGAGGCTGAAATCGAGCTGCCTGAGGTAAGAAAGCGACAGGCCCGGATTGACGAGCAGTTGTCCAAAGGAGAATTTGCCATTACGGAGCAGCAGGCGCTGGTGGAAGTAGAACAACAGATTGCAGGCTTGGGCTACGATGCTGCAAAGCACCAACAGGTTCAAGCGCTGGTGGCTGAGCTAGGGAAGTATGAAAATTTGCAGCGACAACTGGAGGAAGCAGAAAGAAACCTGCCCTTTGAGAAAATAGCCCTCAACGAAGCCAAGGAGGCTATCGCCGGCTGGGAATCCGCCCTGAAGGCAGATAGGGAAAAGGCCGCAGCCTTGACCGCTGAGATCGCTTCTCTTCCCGGGCTGGCGAACGAGCTAAGGCAGGCTGAGGAAGCCCATAATACGGTGCGCCGGCAGCAGACCGAGGTAAGGGACAGGATGGTAGCCTTGCAAGAGAGGCTGGCCCGCTGCTCCGAACTGGAAGAGAAAAGACGGGAGAAGGAACAGTCTCTGCTTAAGACCTTGAAAGAGAAAGGAATCTACGAGGAACTGGCCCAGGCCTTTGGTAAGAAGGGCATTCAGGCTTTCCTCATTGAGTCGGCTCTTCCGGAAATCGAGGAGGAAGCCAACAGTCTGCTGGGTCGAATGACAGGTGGGCGAATGCAGGTGAACATCGATACCCAACGGGAGACAAAAAAGGGCGAGACCGTGGAAACTCTGGACATAAAGATCAGGGATGAACTGGGCGACCGAAGCTACGAAATGTACAGTGGTGGAGAGGCCTTTCGCATAAACCTCGCCCTGCGTATTGCCCTGTCCAAGCTGCTGGCCAGGCGGGCCGGAGCGCCGCTGCCCACCCTTTTTATTGATGAGGGGTTTGGCACTCAGGACAGCAGTGGGCTGGGGAAGCTGGTGGAAGCCATAAACTCGATCCAGGACGACTTCAAGATGATAATTGTCATCACCCACCTGGAGGAGCTTAAGGAGGCCTTTCCGGTGCGCATCGAGGTGACCAAGACCAGCGAGGGATCACAGATCTCGCTAAGCTGAAAACGGGTTGGGTTCTTTATACTGGGTAGAGTCCTTCTTGGGAAGGGCGAAGCCCACCATGGGGGTGATTCGGACTTCGTACTTCACCTCTCACGTCTCCGTGCCTATGGTGTCAAGGTCGTTTCTTATGAGGAGAGTTGGACGAAGCGCCTGGAGAACTGGCAGAGTTGCTCTATGCCCTGACTGGCTGGGTAGCCAGGATGGAGAGCCAGAGGCGAAGCGAGAGAACAAAAGCTGGCCTAGCGAGAGCTGTGGCTCAAGGCAAGAAACTAGGCCAACCCATTGGAGCAAAGGACAGGAAGAGGTGCAAAAACGATCGCCTAAACTACCCATGTTTTTGGCTACAGAATCCGACTAAGATTCCAGGGGCAAAAAAGGGAACCTTTTTGTCACCGAAATAACAGTACCGCTGGATTGTGCAGTAGTGCTCCAAAAAGGCGGAGCCTTATGGCATACCTGCCGCAGACCCATAATTAAGCGTGTCAAAAGGATTTGTTAGCCGAGAGGAGCCACAAGGGACTTCCACCCAAGATCAGCGATTAAGGAGATGGTGGCAGCTACAAAAGGCATGAGTTTTAGGTTAGACTGGACAAGGAGAATAACACACCGAGGAGGTGAGAATGAAGAGGCAGAAGGAGGGGATATTACCATTCAGGGTGGTGCAAAGTGATGCGCCGTTGATTGCCAGGGGTGGGTTGGCGCTGGTTTATGAGTTTGCCAGGTCGCTGAAGCTGCCGAAGGTAATAGACGAGGAATTGCCGCGGCCGGGCAGCGGTCGAGGGTATAAGCCCTCGCAGTTTGTGATGCCTTTAGTGCTGATGCTTCATGGTGGAGGGAAGAGGCTGGAGGATTTGAGGGAAGTAAAGGGGGAGAGGAGCCTTAGGGAGCTTGTGGAGATGGATGGTCTGCCAGCCTCCTGTACAGTAGGGGACTGGCTACGGAGGATGGGGGAGTCAGGGGAGGGTCTTTCGGGTCTGGGGAGGGTGAACAGGCATGTGGTGAGGGAGACAGTGAGGCGAGATGGGGGGAAAGGGTACACCCTGGATGTGGATGCCAGCGTAATAGAGGCGGAGAAGGAAGAGGCCAAGTTCACCTATAAAGGGGGCAAAGGCTACCAGCCGCAGATGGGGTTTGTGTTTGAGCTGGGGCTGATACTGGAGGACGAGTTTCGCGAGGGGAATGTGCCGGCACAAGCCGACGCAGTGGGTTTTCTGAAGAGGTGTTTCCAGACCGTGCCGGGAGGGAAGGAGATCGAGTATGTTCGGGTGGATAGTGCTTACTACCAGGCTGAGGTGATGAACCTATGCTTCACTGGGAGGAAGTGGTTCACTATCACGGCGGACAAGGATGAGGCAGTAATGGAAGCCATAAAATCGATAAGGGATTGGCGCCCCTACAACAAAGGCAGGGAGATAGGGGAAACGGTTCATACCATGAACAAGACAAAAGAAGCCTTTCGTCTGGTGGTACAGCGTTGGCCGAAGCTACAGGCGGAGCTGTTCGATGCGTCACCCTACTGCTATCATGCCATAGCGACCAATAGAGAAGAGGAGGCTGAGGAGGTAGTCCGGATTCACAACAAGAGAGGGGAATTGGAGAACTATATCAAAGAGCTCAAGAGCGGCTTTGGTATGGAATGGATGCCCTGTGGGGAAACCTACGCCAATGCGATATTCTTCAGGATAGGGGTAATAGCCTACAATCTGTTTCAGGCGATGAAGGTGTTGGCCTTACCGCCGTGGTATCGGAGTTATACTATATCGACGGTAAGGTGGAAGCTGTATGAGGTAGCTGCTGAGGTGACCAGGCATGCCCATCAGGTGCTACTGAAAGTGGCGGCCAGCCTGGAGAAGGTGCTGTTGTTTCAGAGGTTTCGCTCCAGGTGTAGGCAGTTGGCTTACGATTCGAGCTAACGAAGGGCGAACATACGAGTGGAGGATAGACAAAGAGAGCCCTGCCCAGGGGAAGGTGGAGCTATTGTCCCTGCAACATCTAGGGATGGGAAAAAGCAGATCAAAGCCCTAAAACCGCCCTTTCAGGGGGTCTCCGGCACCGATCCCATCCCACCACCACCCAACGAAACTCAAAAAACCGCCTCAACACGGGTATGCCATGGCATTCCCACATCACTCAACCCTCAATCGCTGATTTCGGGTGTTATTGTTGACATGTTATATTGATCATTGATCATGGTATACCTGCTGATAGCCACTGAAGAACTCGGCGGTACGTGGACTATCCTCGCCATGCGATAACCATGCCTGTTAGCCAGGTGACCAATAGCCAGAACCGAGTGGGAGGGGAATGGAGGCATAGGCACAAAGGGGGCTAGGTGGCAAACAAACGCCCTGCACACAGCCAAGGTTGGCAGTCTGAGCACCGCGACCGTGAAACGGGGGCGGGTTCGGATGCGTCCCAACCCATCAGAATATGCAGCGGAACATCAGAGCAAACACGGCAGAGAGGGCGGCGCAGACGGGGAAGGTGAGGAGCCAGGCGGCGACGATATTTCGGCCCACCCCCCAGCGCACGGCTGAAAGGCGGCGGCTAGCTCCCACCCCCATAATCGCTGTGTTGATGGTGTGAGTGGTGCTGAGGGGTACTCCCAGGAAGGACGCTGCCTGTATCGCTGAAGCGGCGGAGGTCTCCGCCGCAAAACCTTGCACTGGCTCGAGCTTGGTCAAACCAAAACCCATGGTCTTGATTACACGCCACCCGCCAGTAGCAGTGCCAAGGGCAATCACCACGCCGCAAAGGATTATGACCCACAGGGGGACATAGAATTCAGGCAGAACGCCCCCTAGCACCAGGGCCAGGGCGAAGACACCCATAAACTTTTGACCGTCGTTGCCGCCGTGGCTGAAGGCCATAGAGGCGGCCGAAAGTATTTGTAACTTGCCAAACACAGCTTGCACCCTGCTGGGCTGTACACGGCGCAGGGCCCAATAGAGAGCCACCATGAGAGACAGGGCCAGAAGGAAGCCCACGAGTGTCGAGAAACCCAGCCCTATGAACACCTTTTGCCAGCCCGACCAGAGCAGTGCCTCGCGGCCTTCTGTGACCACCCCAGCGCCAGCCAGTCCGGCTACCAGACCGTGGGAAATGCTGATGGGCAACCCCCGAAGGGTGGCTAAAGCGCCCCAGACTGCAATGCTGAGCGCAGCGGCGGCCACAACTGGCGCGCCTATGGCCTCAGGTCTGACAATGCCTTTGCCGATAGTGGCGGCCACTGCAGTACCGGTCACTACTGCCCCCAGGAGATTCAAACAAGAGGCCATCATAAGGGCCTGAAAAGGAGATAGGACCCTGGTGGAAACGACGGTGGCTATAGCATTGGGAGCATCATTCCAGCCGTTGATAAACTCGGCTATTAGTATCAGTAACAGGATGAAAAGGAGAGACAGACTTATGTCAGGCATTCTTGAGGGCTACTCCCTCGAGGACGTTGGCGATATCTTCGCAACGGTCGGTCGCACTCTCCATCTGCTCGTATATCTCGCGCCATTTGATGATATCAGCCATATTGTCGGTGTGACTGTCGAAGAGATTGCCCAGTGCCTGACGGTATACTCGGTCTGCCTCATTCTCCAGGCGATTAAGCTCAACACAGCATGAAAGCACCTGTTTCAGCTCAGTACGGTGGCGTAGAGTGGGCATGACCCGTTCTACCTGGAGAGCGGCATCCACAATGATATCGGCCAGTTCCAAGACGCTCCCCGTAGGACGTTCTATCTTGTAGAGGAGCATGGCATCTGCTGCTGCTTGAATGAAATCGACCACGTCGTCCAATGAGTGACTCAGAGAGACAATATCCTCACGATCCAGAGGGGTGACGAAGGTGGTGTACAGGTTAGACATAATGCGGTGGGTAATATCGTCGCCCTTGTGCTCCAGATCGTCAATCTTCCTTACCTTTTCCTCTACGTTTTCCCAGCCCTGCACCATCTGGTGGAATAGCTCGGCGGTCTGCACCAGGTTAGCTGCTCCCTCCTCAAACAGGTCAAAGAATTTATTGCCACGCTTGGGGAGGAATGGTAATTTGATACCCATTGTTGCTCGCTCTTGGTTCCGGAGCCATGCTGAGTGTACCAAAAGCCACAGATACCGTCAATTTGAAGGGGACGTCCTAGAGTCGGCGATCACCTCTTCTGCGGGGGCACAATACATCGTGCCCCCGCAGAAGATAGAGCGAACCTTCTCATACGGACCCGGGGGCCGTCTTGTGTCTGGCAAAACTACTTAGTGCCTACGATCGGCGGTGCGTGGACAATGGCTGACGGACCAGAGATAGTCTCGGGGATGAACTCCGGCGGGCGCACCAATTCCATGCTCATGGCGGCTGGCCCGCACCTGAGCATGCACAGGCCGCAACCAATGCACTTCTTGGCACTGATAACGGCCTTCGGTGTATCAAAGCCGGGAAGCTTTTTCATCTTGATGGCGTCGAAGTAGCACACCGGCAGACAATCCTGGCAACCATTACACAGATCGTTATCGACTTTCACCAGAAACCGGGTGGGGGCCAGTGCCCTATGCACATTCCTGGCCCTAATAGTCGGGGCCAGCACCATGCAGGCATCGTCGCAACAGTAGCAGATGAACTCCAGTGCCTCCATGAGCGACATGTTGGTGACCGTGGGCACCAGTCCGGACTTCGTGGCCATCATGGAAATGGACATGGCCTCGTCGGCTGAGACCTTTCTGCCGCCATCTCGGAACAGGTCATATTCCGCTCTTCCGCCGAACTGCGTACAGGTGAAGATGGGATGACGGCACTCGGAGTTGGGCATTGCCTGATTCCCCACGCGGCAGCAGCAGTTGCGCACACTGATGAGGTCCTTATGCGCCTGGATTATCTGTTCAATGTCTTCACAGGGAAGGAGCTTGACGTTCGGTGGGGCCGTCTTCAGTGGCAGGATTGCCCGGAGAGCTGGAGTATCCATCATGGTCACGGCACCGGCAATATCCTTCCACCAGTCCTCCTCTTCATACATGTCCATCCAGAGCTTGCCCATTCCTGGCGGGATATATTTTGGGTCACTGGCCAGTATGTTGTCGTGAAGTGTGCCCAGGTCACCAGGGTAGCGGTGGCCTTTTCTCGACCGGACTACCAGCCCCCTCCGCGCCAGCCCGCGGATTTTCTCTTCGATAGCCTTCTCGTCTGTATGGAATTTGACGGCCAGATCGGCGTTGGAGGCGGGCAGTTCGGCGATGAAGGCGGCCTCTTCCGGTGTCATGGCCAGCTTGAGTATCTCGAGCAGTATCTTTGAGTCAGGCTTGCGATTCTTTTCCGCCAGCTTGATATAGGCCTCATCAGTTTTCATAGTCTCAGTTCCTCCTATATTGTGCCGTTAGTCCTCAAAATTGTCATACCGCCTCGGGCAAGGATGTCAACATATTTTGCATCCCGATCATCATTTGCCCGCAAACATGTTTTGCGTCAGCTTCAAACTAGGGGTTTCCTTCCTGCTCCACACTTCCTCAAAGACGCGGTCGTAACCGGTGGACTTGATCTTCCACTCACCCTTCACCTTGACATACTCATCGTGGTAGAACGCCGATCCTCTGAGGGAGGTATCGGCCTTCGTATCGATAACGTAGTCTTCCAGTGCCCATGTAGCCTTGGCCGTTGTCGGGCTGGTGATCTCGATCTCAGGTTGATGCACCTGATGCATACTGACACGGGTGCGATCTAGGCCTTGCTTTAGGAATTCTATGATTTTCCCTCTACCCTGGAAGCTGTATTTGCCACCGGAATAGCTTGTGGTAGCCTCTTCAGTAAAGCATTCTGCCATTTCGTCCCACAGCTTGCAGTCAAGGCAACGAAGATATTTGTATTTCAGCCTTTTGATAGCCTCGATTTCTGATAGATGCGTCATGACCACCTCCTTCTCTGGAACAGATCGGAATATCTGTCCCTTGTTTGAGATGAGCTTCCAAAACCTGTTTCTACTGGCCCTTTCTTCCGTGCCGGGCCATGTGCCGGGCGGCAATGTAGCCGAAGACCATGCTCTTGCCCTGTGCTGCGCCGCTATCATAGTGATGGCCGAGCAGCAACATGGCCTGCGTGTTGCTGGTGCAATATAGCCCTGGAATAACCTCTCCGCGGACATCTATGACCTGGGCGTTGGCGTTGGTCACCAGTCCTCCCAGGTTACCAGCCGTGGTTAAGCCGAGCTTCACACCGTAGAACGGGGGCTTCTCCAGGGGACCCAGCACCGGGCTTGGCTTTCGCCCAGGAAATACCATTTCGCCCCATTGGCGGTCATACGTGCTCTCGCCACGATGGAAGTCGGGATCACGTCCCTCGCGGGCGAACCTGTTAAAGCGCTCCACCGTTTCCACAAGGTTGTTTCCTGGCATGCCCAATGTCTCGGCTAGGGCTAACAGCGTATCGCCCCTCTTGATCCAGTCAACCAATTCTGTGCCTCGGCGGAGGGTCATTATGGGAAAGATGTCCCTGAACGACTGGTCACAAATGAAGAATACTGGCCAATTGGCATATTCACCGTTAATACGATCGTAGGCTGTGAACGCTCTCCCCTGATCTGGGTAGAAACACTCGTCGCAGCAACGCTTGCCGTGGCGGTTAACGAGAATCATGGCGGGATAGCCATAGATAAAGGGGCGAGCGAACGGCAAGCCGTTCTCCATGATCTCGCCGGGAAGATGGAGGCCAGGCTGGAATATGCTGTGATCCATGAGCGCCAGGGCAGCTCCAACCTCCATACCCATGATGTGACCGTCTCCCTCGTTAGAGGGCGCGGTGTAAGCGTGCAAGTATGGTGCGTAGATGAACCGCTTATTCATCTCAGGGTTCCACTCGAAACCTCCTGTTGCCAGCAGGACGCCCTTGCTGGCTCTGACGAAGAAGTCCCGCCCATCGCGCTGCGCCCGCACTCCGATGACCCTGCCATTTCGCACCAGAAGCTCCAGGCCGCGGGTGTTGGTCAGTATGTTGATGCCCCGGCTAACACAGGCCAGAACCAGCGGGCCGATGAGGCCTCTTCCTTGAATCCAGGGGGGACGGGGCCCGAGGAGATACCTCACGGGATCCTTGCGCACTTTGGCCAGCATGGGCTGAGTCTTTTCCGCTTCAGCCAGTATCTGTGGCATGACGTCGGGGTTAGGCCAGAGCTTGCGGCCCATTGGTTTTCCGCCAGGCACGTCTGGGCAGTACTCGGTGCGGCTGGCATCACTTTGGCATGACGTCTTCAGAGGAGTGTTCTGCTCTACCCATTCTAGCATCGGGTTGCAATTGTCTAGGTAGGCGGCCAATATCGCCTCATCGTGATGGCCCATACTCACGCGGCGCACGTAACCCAGTGTCTCCTCATGGGAATCGCTGATGCCCAGTCTGTGCATATGTTTGTTGAAGGGTATCCAGATGGCACCGCCAGAAAGGGCAGTACCACCGCCCAGACTGTCTGCCTTCTCCAGTACCACGGTGCTCATGCCTAGATCGTGGCCCAGCATGGCAGCCACCAGCCCACCGCTGCTTGAGCCAACGGACACTAGATCAACCTCCATATCCCACCTGTCAGGAATCCTGGGATGTTTAATCATTGGTCACGCCTCCGTCAATTAGCACTAGAAGATGTTTCACTGGTCGCGCTTCTGGATCATCCTACTATCGGGCAAGCCTAACCGCATCCTACAATCATATCCAGTTTGGCTCGTGGCAACTCGTCTGCCAGTATAGTAGCATCATTGGCCTTTTTAATCAAAGTCATAGCTAAATCAGGTGACTATCTACTTCTGGGCGGGCGCAATCCCGGGTAGCGATCTATTTTGGTGCTCGGATAGCATAAGCCGAGAGTCGGTTGCTGCCTGGTCTCTGGAGTGCCAGTAGGCTTGCCCCAAGCCTCAGTCTGCACTTGTTATCGCTGGGCCCGTCATTCTGTGGCCGCAGCTTGAACATGGAGCCGGTGTTTCATCACGCCTGCTCACTTGTGCCTGTAAATGCTCGAAAGCGGCTTTGCCAGCGAGAACCAGAATATGCCATACTGTAATTCCTCACCTCCAAAGCCATCCCGCAACTCGACAAAGATAAACCATGGCCAGCGATTCAGATATCAAGAGTATCACCGGCCTCTCTGAAGCAGAGGCAGCTAGAAGACTGGAGAAGGAAGGATACAATGAGCTGCCCTCTGCGAGGAGGCGGCGCAGCATTTTGGCAATTGCCCTTGGCGTTGCGCGCGAGCCGATGTTCCTCCTTCTGATTGCCGGTGGAGCCATTTATCTCATTTTGGGCGATCTCCAAGAAGCGTTGTTTCTCTTGAGTTTCGTCCTGGTCATCATCGGCATCACTGCCTACCAGGAACGCAAGACAGAACGCACCCTTGAGGCACTACGTGACCTGTCCAGCCCTCGCGCGCTGGTCATCCGGGACGGTAAGCAGAAAAGAATTGTCGGCCGCGAGGTAGTTAGGGGCGACATCCTGGTTCTGGCCGAGGGCGACCGGGTGCCGGCCGACGCACTGATCCTGGCCTGCAATAACCTGTCGGTTGATGAGTCATTGCTGACGGGTGAGTCGGTTCCGGTACGCAAAACGGTCTGCGAAGGTACCGTTCCTCTGCGTCGCGCTGGTGGTGACGAGTTGCCCTTCGTCTTCTCCGGCACCCTGGTGGCCAGCGGCCAGGGCATTGCTGAGGTTCAGGCCACGGGGGTTGACACCGAGATCGGGAAGATCGGCAAGAGTCTGCAAACAGTCGAAGCTGAAGAGACGCTTCTTCAGAAGGAGACCAGACGGCTTGTTGTCAGCCTTGCCATCATCGGCATAGCCATAAGCGCTATCGTCATCGTCGTCTACGGGTTGACCAGGGGTGGTTGGGAGCACGCCTTCCTGGCAGGGATCACGCTGGGCATGGCCGCGCTGCCGGAGGAGTTTCCGGTGGTACTCACCGTCTTCATCGCCCTGGGGGCGTGGCGTATTTCGAAGGCACGGGTACTCACGCGCCACGCACCGACCATCGAAACCATGGGCGCAACCACTGTGCTGTGTGTCGATAAGACAGGCACACTGACCCTTAACCGTATGTCGGTTGCCAGAATCTCTGCCAACGGACAGGTCTACGATCTGAGAAAACAAGCACGTGCCCAGTTGCCGGAGGCCTTCCACGAAATCGTGGAGTTCAGCATATTGGCCAGTGAGAAGGACCCGGCCGACCCGATGGAGAAGGCCTTCAAAGAACTGGGGGAACAGCACCTGAACAATACGGAACACCTTCACCAAGACTGGACGCTGGTGGGTGAATACGAGCTATCGCGGAAACTACTCGCATTGTCACATGTGTGGAAATCACCCCTTGGTGAGGACTACATCATTGCCGCAAAAGGAGCCCCGGAAGCCATCGCTGAGCTGTGCCATTTCAGCACGGAGCAGTGGCGCTTGCTGTCAGAGGATGTTTCTGCTATGGCCGGTGACGGGCTACGGGTGCTGGGCGTTGCCAAAGCTCATTCTAAGCAGGCTACTTTGCCCCAGGAGCAGCATGATTTCAAGTTCGAATTCGTAGGGCTTGTTGGCCTGTCCGATCCGGTGCGTCCGGACGTCCCTGATGCAGTAAAACAGTGCTATGAGGCGGGGATACGAGTGGTGATGATTACCGGCGACTATCCGCAGACTGCCCAGTCGATCGCCCGGCAAATCGGTCTCACGCCAGTGGACCAGGTCATCACCGGGGCCGATCTGGACAGGACGCATGATGCGGAGCTTGAAAAGAGCGTCGCCACAACGAATATCTTCGCCAGGGTCATGTCTGAACAAAAGCTGCGCCTGGTCAATGCCCTCAAGGCCGATGGTGAGATTGTGGCTATGACAGGTGATGGTGTCAATGATGCGCCGGCCTTGAAATCGGCGCACATCGGTGTTGCTATGGGAGGAAGGGGGACAGACGTTGCTCGCGAGGCTTCGTCGCTGGTACTGCTTGACGATGATTTCTCGTCTATCGTACAGGCTGTCAAACTGGGGCGACGGATATTCGATAACCTCAGGAAAGCTATGTCCTATATCCTCGCCATCCATATGCCCATCATCGGAATGTCGCTAATCCCAGTGTTACTGAAGTGGCCGCTGGCTTTGCTGCCCGTTCACATCGTTTTTCTTGAACTTATCATCGACCCAGCGTGCTCACTGGTTTTTGAAGCCGAGACTGAGGAGGCTGGTATTATGAAGCGCCGGCCCCGCGATCCGAGTGAGCCTCTGTTCAACAGGCGAACCCTGGTTATCAGCCTATTGCAGGGTGTCAGCGTATTGCTGATTGTCTTCGCCGTCTTTGCCATTGCCAGGTATCGTGGCCTTGACGAAGAGGCGATACGAGCATTGACCTTTACCACCCTCGTGGTTGCCAACCTGGGTCTGATAGTCTCAAATCGGTCATGGTCACGAACCCTCATAGCCAATTTGCGTTCGCCTAATGCCGCATTGCGGTGGGTCTTGGGGGGTGCCTTGTTCTTCCTGGCACTGGTACTTTATGTTCCCGCCCTGCGCGACCTGTTTGGCTTTGCCATGCTGCACTGGACCGACCTTCTGATTTGCCTGGCCGCAGGAACGATTAGCATCCTCTGGTTCGAGCTATTCAAGGTCTTCAGCAGAGGTATTGACCGCACGATAGTCCCGTCCAGGTTATAGTAGCCTTGTCACGTGTTCACGACGCAGATCGAGTCTTCAGGGTCAACCCGATTATCCTATTGAGCCGTGCTGAGCATAGGTGCACTGAGACGCTTGACAGCTAGCCAAGTGCGGCTTTAACATAACTTCACTGGCTAACTGCGGGAATCCGCGCACCGGAGTTCCAGGCTACTGTAATCAGGGAGGGATAATGTTGCCACAAATAGGCAAGGTAGACAAAGCTACTTTCGACAGGATTATTTTCTCGCGGCTGGGCAAGCCAGACGACACCGTTCTGGTCGGGCCAAAGCATGGTGTTGACGCCGCGGTTATCGAATTACCGGATGGCGGGGTCATGGTCCTGGCTGAAGACCCCACCTTTGGCATGCCGGTACTGATGCCGCACTTCGGCTGGGCCATCGTGCATATCTGTGCCAGCGACGTAGCTGTCCTTGGCGTCAAGCCAAGATACCTGACCATCTGTTTGATGCTGCCACCTGGGACAGAGGAAGCTGTGCTGGATCACATCTGGAAGGAAATACATGAAGAATGCCAGAAGCTGGGTATAGCCATCGTTGGCGGTCATACGGGCATCTACCCTGGCATAGCCTACCCCTTGAATGGTGGCTGCACAGTCATCGGCCTGGGTTCCAAAGACCAGCTTACCCCGGCGTCTAACGCTCGCGTCGGCGATCGGGTGATCATCACCAAAGGCCCCGCTATTGAGGCTGCTGGCATCCTGGCATGGCAGGCAGAGAAGGCCCTGAAGACGAAATTCGAAAAAGGCATCGTGGAGGAGGCTAAGGGCTATTTCATGGAGATGACTGTAGTCAAGGAAGCTTTGCTGGCAGCGCCAAACGCCCATGCCATGCATGACGCTACCGAGGGCGGCCTGCTTAACGGCGTCTATGAGATAGCGGCTGCTTCAGATACTGGAGTGACCCTGTGGGAAGAAAAGATAACCATCCCGCAGGCCATCGGGTCTGTTTGTCAACACTTTGGTATAGACCCGCTCACCTCGATAAGTGAAGGGACGCTGGTAATAACGGCTGCCCCGGAAAGAACCCCTCGCATCTTGAGCGACTTGAAACGAAACGGTATCCCTGCCTGGGAGGTGGGCGAGATAACGCCGCGGGATAGAGTCTTCGTGCGCAAGAATGGCCAGCGGGAGGAGTTGAGGCCGGTGACTGTGGACCCGTTCTGGGCAGCCTACTTCAGCACTCTGGAGGGGCAATGAGGAGAGGGACGAAACAGGCAGAGAGGGTTCTGGGTAACCTGGTATCGGCCGTTGAAATGTTGCAGGGTTGCCCGGAGTTCTCCTACCTTGTGCCTGAGGTGAGGGTCAACCTGGTCTATGCCCTGCCGGGGGCAAAGACACCTGAGGAGGTGGCTGCTATCGAGGGCAGAATAACCGTGGTGCGGGGTCTGCCACATGCCGCTGGCCTGCCGAGGTGGGGAGCATCAGACCACATGGCGAGACTCCTTATCGAAGTGCGGAAGTACGATCCCACCGTCAACGCTGGCATAAACTTCAAATGCGATGCGGCGGTGATGAAAGTGGTGCAGAAGTACTGTTCCGAACGGGGGATACTCTTTGGCGGCATTGACCGGAGCCAGGAACCGGCCGCTGTAGCAAAGCGAGACGGGGCTTCAATGTCCTGGAAGGTGGAACAGCTCTTTACCCGCTACGGCAGCATCCCCAGGCTATTCTACGAGGGGGAGGGCTGGGGGAAAGAGCCGCTTTTCGTAGCTCTAGGCAAGGATGCCGTCGAAGTCGCCAGGATAGCGATAGAATTAGCCCGGCGATGCCCGGACGCCCGCACAGCGGGCCGGGAATTAGAAGCACACACTTCCCCGACAAGAGGCAATGAGAACTAAAGCCCGACAATGCAGACGCTGACTACCGGGGCGTAAGGCTCATTGCCCATGTTATGAGCCAGCGCTAGCTTCGGGTTCTTCATCTGGCGCTTCCCAGCCTTGCCCCGGAACTGGAGATAAGGCTCATAAAGCATTCTTATTCCCGAGGCGCCAATGGGGTGCCCGAAGCACTTAAGACCACCGTCGGGCTGAACTGGTAGCGGCCCAGTTAGTTCAAAGGTGCCAGCATTCACGTCCTCCTTCACCCCGCCTCTGGGACTGAACTGGAGATCCTCCATGGTGACAGCCTCAGTGATGGAGAAGCAGTCATGAACCTCTGCCATGCTTATTTCTTTCCTAGGATTGGTGATGCTGGCCTCTTTGTAGGCGGCTATTCCAGCACGATAGGCTTCTTCAACATGGGTGTAGTCATAGGTAGTAACCAACCGACCTGTGGTCGGGCTGGCGCATATCTGGAGGGCCTTGATGTACATAGGGGTGTTAGGAAAACTCTTGACCATATCAGCGCGAACCAGGATAGCAGCAGCGCCGCCATCGGATACGCCACAGCAATCAAATAGCCCCAGGGGCCAGGCGATGATAGGAGCATTCAATACCTGCTCCAGCGTTATCTCTCTCCTGAGATGGGCCTTAGGATTCATAGCGCCGTTATGGTGACTCTTCACCGAGATCTTAGCCAGCATGGCCTTGCCCTCCTCAGGGCTGAGCCCATAACGGTTAAAGTACCTGGTGGCCATCATAGCGAATACGCCCGGCATGCTGGACTGGTAATGGGTATTGGTGCGGTTCTCCATGCCAGGTAATCCACTTGCCCCCTCATCTTTCAGCTTCTCATAGCCCACAGCCAAGCAAATATCGTAGATGCCAGCGGCTATGGCATAGGCAGCGCCTCTAACTGCCTCATGACCAGAGGCGCAAGCATTCTCCAGCCTCGAAACTGGTACGTACTGGAGCCTCAAGGCCTCGCTGACCGTACGGCCACCGGAGCCGCTGAAGAGGGTGCCTGACCAAACCGCTTGAACGTCTTTTATCTCAATGCCGGCATCAGCCAAGGCTTCGTTCACAGCATCCAGAATGAGGTCGTTGGGACCCTTTCCCCAAAGCTCTCCGAACTGGGTGCAACCCATACCTACAATGGCAACTCTATCCTTAATGCTCCCTGGCATCTCTTGCCTCCTTTACCTTACTGGTCGTGCTTTCCAGAAGTAATTACTAATGCCCCGATCGAAGTGTACCTTCCTGAAGGTCATCTCCACGGGCATGCCAATCTCGACCTTGGCTGGATCCCGGTCGGTGAGATCAAAAAACGCTCTCCCCCCGCCTTCGAATTCCACCAGAACCACGGAAGCCGGGGGATCCACCACCGCAGCCAGGTTGTCCTGAGTGAAGCTGAACACGGTGGCCTTTTTCCGAGCGAAATTGTAGTCGTCGAAGTCGCCTTGAGCCAGACAAACACCACAAACACGGATGGGCCCTGTTGTGGCAGCACCGTTGTCATACTGAGGGGTGCCGCAGCGCCTGCATTTGACACCCCAGAGACCCAGGAGCTGTTTCCTTTCTCGCCAGAGGGCGGACAGACGGATGTGTTGTTTGTCAGGCCGACTGGCCGCCTCCTGAGGAACTAGGTTACGCCAGCGCAGATAATCATTATAGTTGGACATCGCCATCTTGGACTCCAGGTGCCCTTTCAGTCCACGGCGCTCTGACGGTTTCTGTATAGCGTCGGTCACCTGAAGGACAAAGGCATCGGCGCCGTTGCCGCTGCCAGCAAAGAGTATCTTATCTCCGGGTTTGGCCTCCTCCAAGGCAGCTACCAACATCATCGGAGCCATAGCGCAACCGGTAAGGCCTATATTCATGAATAGGGCATAGGGGTCCTGTACCTGACCAGGCTGGAAACCCAGTTCTGCTGCCACACGTGCGTGTCTCCTTGGGTCGCCAGGTGGGTCGAAGACTACCTTGCTGAAGTCTTTTGGCGATAGACCGCTTTTCTTCATCAAACCAGACATAACTTCTGGCAGAAGCTTGGAATAACCTTCGTCCAGCACCATACGGTCCTCCCAGGCGCGCACGAAAGCGTCGACGTCAGACCGCCATGTCCCGGCCAGCTCATCCGACATGGAATAGCTACCCAGAATCTCGGCTATGACATTCTTGTTGCCCAAGAGGATAGCAGCAGCGCCATCACCTATCTGCTGCTCTAGCATGCCGGCTGGGGCGCCTTGCCGTTCATCAGCCACAAGAACCAGCATGCAATTTGCCGAACCGGCTTTGATGGTGTCCAAGGCCAGCGCCAGGGCGGTTGTCCCTGCCCGCAGGGAAGTATTGATATCGGCGGTCCGGATATCCCGACGCAGGTCCAGGGGTATAGCCATGGTAGCCGAGCATTGCTTCTCCTTGTAGGGGGAGGTAGTGGTGGCAAAGAAAAGACCATCCACGCTTCGTGGATCCCAGCCAGCCAGGCAGTCCATACCTGCTTCCACAGCCATGGTTACACTATCCTCGTCATAGTAGGCCACCGCCCGTTCGCCAGGTATGGCAAAGCCGCCCCAGGCTTTGGCGCAATCCCCACGGTTCAGTCGGTGCCAAGGAACGTAAGCACCATATGACATTATTCCTACCATTGCCCTCTCCTATTTTCTAAATCGACACTCGTCTTCATAGGATGTCAACATAGATTTACCATCTAGTGGCAGGGGCTGTCAAGCAACAGGGATTATGACAGGCCAGCAGCGCCTGTTTCCTACTGTTGGCCCTCGAAAACAGGGAACTACAACATCTTTGTGGGCGGGAGTTGAAGGAAGGTCTAGATTGACTTAGCTCGATTGCCTGTGTTACTATCGCACCAGGTTGAGGGAAAGGTGTCAGCACTAACCGATCTTTATCGGGAGATAGCTACCTGCCGAGCGTGTGAATTAGCAAAGCATCGTACTAGAGTAGTGCCTGGTGAGGGAGCGGAGGATGCGGATATTTTATTCATCGGTGAGGCACCAGGCTGGCACGAAGACCAGCAAGGAAGACCTTTTGTCGGCCCAGCGGGAAAGTTTCTAGATGATTTGCTGGCATCAATTGGCAAAAGGAGAGAAGAGGTCTATATCTGTAATGTTCTAAAGTGCCGTCCACCTGAAAATCGAGATCCACTGCCCATGGAAATAAAAGCCTGCCAGAAATGGCTCGACCGTCAGATTGAAGTGATTCACCCCAAAATAATAGTCACACTGGGGCGCTATTCGATGGCCAGGTTTTTCCCTGGGGAAACGATTAGCAAGGTCCACGGCAAAGGACGCAAAGAGGGTGGCGTCATCTATTATGCCATGTATCACCCCGCGGCTGCCCTACACCAGCAGAGTCTCCGCCGCACCATTGAGGCTGATATGCTCAAAATACCTTCTTTGCTGAACCAGGTAGAAGGGTCGCCGGAAGCGGAGCAACAGCCGCAGCAACTAAGCATGTTCTAGGTGGGTTGGGATATTCATGGCCGTTCTCAGCCGCATTCTAACCTCCCCATCGACCCGGCCACTGTTTGCCTTTTTCCTTGCCGCTGGTTTGATAATGGGGTTCTGGCACCAGCTCCTCCGAGCCCTGGGCGCCGGCGTTATACTACCAATAGCGGTCAGCCTGTTGGTTATCCTGCTGCTATTGCTGCGCAGAGTACCCTCATTCCTGCGGCCCTGGAATAGATGGCTGGGCATTTCTGCCTTTGCTGCCGCCTTGCTGGGCATCCTGGCCTTCTTCAACCCCACTGGTTATCCAGGGTACTCCGGAGGGTTCTCCGGGGGTGGATACGGAGGACTGGCGATTATCAGGGATCAGGATACCGTCGGCGTCTTGATTGTGATCGGCCTGCTCCTGGTAGGCCTTGCCTGTGTGGCTCCACGCTTCTCGTGGCGGGCTTATTGCGCAGGTGGCAGGGCTATAAAGAGAGGTGCAGAGAGGGTTGCGCCTGTATTGCAGCGGCTACTGCAAAGGCTTGGGGAGTGGGGACGTGGGGTAATGGACCGACTGCGTCAGCGCTGGGGGAAGCACCCGTCCGGGGAAGCCACGGCTTCCGGGGTGAAAAAGCGTCCTACACCATCCAGGCCTGAGACAGGCGCTGGGGTGGGGAAGGAAACGGCTTCCGGGGCAGGACGGCGTGGTGAAGCTGGCAAAGGAGCAACAGGCCAGCTAGCCCTTCCCTTGCTGGGGCGCTGGCAACTACCCAGTATCGAGCTGCTCAATGAAACTGCTGGTGCGGAGCTTGCTCGGGGTGAGGTGGAGAAGAGGGCAAGGATGATTGAGGAGGCACTGGCAAGTTATGGTGTGGAGGCCAGGGTGGTGCAGATGAATGTCGGCCCTGCCGTGACTCAGTTCGGGGTTGAGCCGGGTTGGGACCGCAAGATCAAGGAAGTCAAGAAGAAGGACAGGAACGGCAATGTAGTGGTGAAACCCGAGGAGATCTCCCGAACGAGGGTCAAGGTAGAGCGCATTACGTCCCTGGCAAATGACCTGGCACTGGCTTTGGCTGCCCCCAGTATCAGGATAGAGGCGCCGGTACCGGGCACGTCACTGGTGGGGATTGAGGTGCCCAATTCGGCCATGGGCACGGTTTCCGTGCGAGAGGTGCTGGAGAACACCGCTTTCCAAAAGATCAGCTCGCGATCAAAGCTGGCTATAGCGCTGGGGAAGGGCACTGCCGGTGAGGTAGTGGCGGCTGACCTGGCGAAGATGCCTCACCTGCTGATTGCGGGAGCTACCGGTAGCGGCAAGACAGTCTGTTTGAACTCCATTATCCTTTCATTGCTGATGCACAACATACCTGATGAGATGAGGTTCGTCATGATCGATCCCAAGAGGGTGGAACTGACCGCCTTCAACGGCATACCTCATCTGTCAACCCCGGTTGTCATTGAAGGCGACAAAGCGGTAGACATACTCAAATGGCTGGAGCATGAAATGGACAGCCGCTATCGCAGGCTGGCTTCAGTAGGGAGCCAGAATATCGAGAGGTACAACAAGAGTGGCAAGGTGCCAAAGCAGATGCCCTTCCTGGTAGTGGTCATTGATGAGCTAGCTGACCTGATGCTGGCCAGGGCGGATGATGTAGAACCTCTTCTGTGCCGCCTGGCCCAGATGGGGCGGGCAGTGGGCATTCATCTGATAGTGGCAACGCAGCGCCCCTCGGTAGATGTGATTACCGGTCTTATCAAGGCGAACTTCCCTACCCGTATCAGCTTTGCGGTAGTGTCGCAAGTTGACTCGCGGACCATCCTCGATGCTGTCGGGGCTGAGAAGCTGCTGGGGCGGGGTGATATGCTTTACCTTCCCACTGACGCAGCGAAGCCAAAACGCCTCCAGGGCTGTCTCACCACTCCTGAGGAAATGGAAAGGGTGGTGAAGTTCTGGCGGGAGCAGGCGCGGCTCCAGGCAGTAGAGATCTTTGCTGTTGGCCCAGAGGAGGTGAGCGGTGAGGATCCTCTGCTGGAGGAGGCAAGGCGACTGGCAAAGGAACACAAGCAGATCTCTTTGTCTTTCCTGCAACGGCAACTGCGCATCGGCCTCAGCCGGGCAGAGCGACTGATGCAACAACTGCAGAGCGAGGGTTTGGGCGAGCCTGACCAACCGAAAGAACCTTGAACACAGGCAAAGGTCAATATTCTTTGCAGAGGCTGCTTAGTAGTGTCATTCCGATGAGTCTGTGCGAAGCGGACGGCTCAGAATCACATGAAGGTGTTGGTAAGCGATCTCTCCACAGAGGGAAACGAAGTGTGCCCAGAGGCACGCTTTGTGTAGCATTTGTTAGTGTTAAGGAGGCTATAGAGGATCGGATGGAAAAGGTTTTGACGGGCGTAAGAGTCCTGGACCTGTCCCGGTGGTTTGCCGGGCCGTACGCCGGCACGCTGCTGTCCCACATGGGGGCCGAGGTCATCAGAGTAGAGCGGCCCAGCGGCGAGGAGGAGAGGAACTTCGGGCCTCATGCTCCCAACGGCGAGAGCATGCTCACCATGATCACCGTGCAGAACAGGCAGGGGATCACCCTGGACATCCTCAGTGAAAAAGGGAAGGAAATACTGCACCGGCTGGTACGACAGTCCGATGTGGTGCTGCACAGCTATGTTGTCGGCTCGGAGGAAGCGAAGATAGCCAGCTACGAGGCGCTGAAGGAGGTCAACCCCCGGATTATCGTGGGGTCGGTATCTGGTTTCGGCTCCAGCGGGCCCTATGCCCAGCGCCCGTGCTTCGATACCATCGCCCAAGCGCTGTCAGGGTCGATGAGCTACACTGGTTTCCCGGAAAATCCCCCCACACGGTCGGGGGTGGCCTGGGTGGACTTCAGCAGCGGCGTTCACCTGGCCCTGGGCGTCATGTTCGCCCTGCACCACCGGGAGAAGACCGGCAGAGGGCAGGCGGTTGAGGTGGCCTTACTGGACGTGGCGGTGGCCTGTGTGGCCGGGCTGGCGGTGGCTGCCGAATATAAGGTCTTAGGCTTTATCCGCATGCGGCAGGGCAACCACAGCTACCATACCTTCACGGACTGCTTCGAGGCCAAGGACGGATGGGTGATGCTCGGCGTGACCACCAATACCATCTGGAGGAGGTTCTTGAGGGCGATAGGCAGAGAAGACCTGAAGGACGACCCCAGGTTCAAGGACGACGAGAGCCGTTTCAAGAATAGCCCGGCTATTCACCCCATAGCCAGCGAGTGGATGAAGGCCAGGCCGGTGGATGAGATAGTGGAGATCATGAGCAAAGCCAGAATCCCCTGCGCCCGGGCGAACGACGTAGCCCAGATGGTGGCAGACCCCCAGGTCAAGTTCCGGCAGGCGCTGATGGACATGGAGTACCCCAACGTGGGCAAGGTGCCTATACCGGGAGTAGCCATCAAGATGTCGGAGACGCCGGGCAGCATAGACAGGCGCGCCCCCAAGCCAGGGGAGCACAACCAAGAAATCTACGGCAGGCTGCTGGGGCTGACGCGGGAGGAGGTGGGGCGGCTGGGGGCGGAGGGCGTGATCTGATGTCTATGGTGAATGAGGATGTGGTAGGAGTGGAAAGCGAGGGGATTTGACAGCGGCTTAGACACGATCGGCGAAGCATTGGCGCAGTCCGCCCGGTATCAGGGCCTCGTTTCTGGGAGGTAGGTGATGGTCAAGAACAAAAAACTGAGCAAACTCATTCTAGAGGTTGTTGACCGGATCAAGAGGGAATATGAGCCGGAGAAAATCATCCTTTACGGCTCGTATGCCTATGGCAAGCCCACTGAGGATAGCGACATTGATCTATTCATAATAAAAGAGACAGACAAGAGGCGGGTCGACCGCTTTGTGGAAGTAAGCCGACTGATATACGAGCCGGGACGCCGTATATCTGTTTCTCCCATGGTGTATACGCCAAAGGAGGTACAGGAGAGACTGGCACTAGGCGATGACTTTGTGGAAGAAATCCTGAGCAAAGGGGAAGTGCTTTATGCCCGATAAGGGAAGGCTGGCCCAGGAGTGGCTGGCTCGGGGAAGTAACGATATGCAAGCGGCACGGCTGGCTTTTCAAGCCGGTGCTCCGGCTGGCCCCGTAGTGCTTCTTCTCCAACAGGCGTCTGAGAAATACCTCAAAGGTTACCTACTTCACAAGGGATGGCGTCTCAGGAAGACTCATGACCTCAGGGAGCTTGTGGACAGGGCAAGGGAATATGACGCTGCCTTCAGCGATTACCTGGATCTGGCACGACGGTTGACGGCGTACTACTTGGAGGAGAGATATCCGCCTGGCCCGCCCACTGATTATCCCAGGGAGGAAATAGCTGGCATCCTGGAGCAGACCGAGAGACTGATTGCCAGGATAAGAGAGGCAGTGAGGTGACTGGCTGGTGGATATGGAATATCCGGGCGTGGGCAAAGTGCCTATACCTGGGATAGCTATCAAGATGTCCGAGACGCCCGGCAGCATAGACAGGCGGGCACCCAAGCCAGGGGAGCACAACGAAGAGGTCTACGGCAGGCTGCTGGGGCTGACGCCGGAGGAGGTGGGGCGGTTGAGGTTGGAGGGGGTGTTCTGAATATCATACAAGGTGAGACTGTAGCGGGCTTGACTCAAACACAGGGAGGTGGGCCGAGCGCACCTCACTTGACTGCTGAATCAAACATAGAGGAAAGGAGATGCGAACCATGGGCAAATTAGACGCAAAGGTAGCCTTAATTACTGGGGCTGGATCTGGAATCGGGCGAGCCACTGCCCTTCTCTTTGCCAGGGAAGGAGCAAAAGTGGTGGTCGTCGACTATGTTCCCGCAGGGGGACGGGAAACGGTTAAGCTGATAAAGAAGGCTAAGGGCGAGGCCATTTTCCTTGAGGCGGACGTCTCCAAGTCAGCAGACGTGCAGAAGATGATCAAGGTAACTGTTGACAGCTACAAACGCATAGACATCCTCTACAACAACGCTGGCATTCAGGGGCCAGTAATGCCCACGGCAATGGTCTCGGAAGAAGACTGGGCTCGCACTATCAGTACCAATCTGAGCAGCGTCTTTCTCGGTTCGAAGTATGCTATCCCCTTCATGCTGGATCAAGGCGGAGGCGTTATCATCAACACTTCATCCACTATGGGGTTGGCTGGGAAAGCTAATATAGCGCCGTACGCCTGCACCAAGGCAGGGATCATCTCGCTGACCAAGACAATGGCAGCGGAATATGGCCCTTTCAACATTCGGGTTAATTGCATCTGTCCTGGTGTGATCTACACGCCAATGGGGGGGCCTTCTGCTGACATCATGGACATGAATTATGTGCCCTTACGAAGGGCAGGACAGCCGGAGGACATCGCCAAAGCGGCTCTCTATCTGGCCTCCGATGATGCGCAATTCGTCACAGGTATAGCTCTCGTGGTGGATGGTGGTTGGGTAGCCGAAGTGATTTTCCCCTTCAAGGGAGGGCCGCAACCTCCACAGCAGTAGAGTCGTGCATCTTCTGACCGCCGGGAACACCCCCACCACTCATGCGACAGGAGATGGCAACGTGAAGGGTGGGGGGGTGCCTGTACCTCATACACAGCAATGAGGCTCTTTCTCATAATGGGGATGGCGAAGAGGGGCACACCGGATCGAATTTGTCCACCGTAGGGCGTGTTTCCCAACCTGCCCGACCGTCACGGGCGGGTCAGGAAACCCGACCTACTCGCTGGTAACGCTTAATCAGCCCTGTTATGGCTAGGGCTATCGAATAACCTGAGCCACAATAGCTCCTCAGCAGTGGGAGGAGAGAGCTCAGTCAGGTTATCAGCTACCTTGACGTCCCAGTTACATGTTTCCCTTATTGCTCTGGCCCGCTCACCGATAGTTGTCGTTTGCGCATCGAGGAAGCAGGCCGTCAGCGTGAATTCGCTGTCTCCACCAAGCTTTCTGAAAATTCCCATGGGTGACACCAATGTCCTCACGCGATCGCCAGGGCAGGTCACATACGGAACTCTCTCTACAATGCGATGCGGTGAGTGTTTGATTATCACTAAGGTCTCGTTGGCGTTGATGGCATCTCCGGCTCCTCCGGCCCCAACGGATAGCCGGCCTACTCGCGAGTTGTTGATGTTGCCGAACCTGTCAATCTGCATTGCCCCGAGAACGCTAATGCATCTGGCATTTCGCCCTCCCACAACCACGCCGTATATCTCTGCGATATCGGTCAGTACCTTAGAGGTTAGGGTCTGGGAGACGCCCATAGGGTTGGTCTGCCCGGGCGACGGCATGGGGCCGATTCTGCCCAACCCCCATAGCAAGTCAATCCCGTAACCTTCCTTACGCAGCCAGTGGTAGGCCAGACAGGCCGCCATCTCCGGTGCTCCCGCTCCGGCCAGCATAGTTCGGTAACCGTTTTGGGCCACCTTTGCCTTTATTTCTCTGGCCGCAGCAATAACCATCATCTCATCGGCGTTGTATTGCTCGCTTGTCACAGTTGTATTCAACACGCCACTCAGATTGTCTTTCCAGCTACTGTGATGCGCCTTCCTTTTGAGCGACAACACCCTATCATAACCTAGCTTATGAAGGTAATCTTCCTGGCTAGGGCAGTCAGCCACCCACTCCTTTAGCCAGGCATTCAGGGTTTCGGGGGTACTGGCTGCTTGAGCGTAATGGTCGAGAAATTCCCAGTCAGCATCATAGCCTTCAACCCCTTTCACCTGCGGGTTAACCATGCCGTGCGGGTGCGCTCCTAGTGGGGCAAGACAGACCGACTTGATCAGGTAACCAGGTAACTTACCCAAACCAGCGTGGTTCCTGATGAAATCGGTAGACACGATTTTCTCCACCGTGACCACCACGCCGTTCTTGCTAGCCCTGGGTCCCCATATGGCATCACCATAAGGCAAAGCCAGGATAGTATTGCCGTAGCGGTCAGCCACGCACCCATGAACCAGTGATAGGTCAGGCACCAGAGCTCTTACTATTCCCTCCTTCCTATCGTGGTCAAAGGGGTCAGTAATTACTTGGAAGGAATCTTCGTTCTCCCTTGCCATATCACTGCCTATGATCGACCTGGTAGGCATGAAGCCAACGCCTAAAGCACCGGCCATCAACCTCTGCTCTAAAGAATAGAGCGACCAGTTCTCTGTCTCAGTGTCTTGCCCTAACGGCATGGTGCTGCCCATCCTGCTAGGATAAGTTGAAGGCCCATGAGTAGTGGTCTGGTGGGCACAGGTTATGACCTTGCTCGCCATCCCGCTGTAGACAACACTGGTGGCAAAAGGGAAGGGGATAGTACCAACGAGGACGAATCGAGGATGCTGCCCCCAAAACTGTCTAAGTAGCTGACGCAGCGCGGCAGATGGCTGCCCGCCAAGGTGAATTGTCATCCCGTGGCTAACATTCCGCTTGATGGCATCCTCCAGGGTAGTCACCTTGTCCTCTCCCTCATCTCCGGGCTTTGATAAGCCCCTAATGATTTCAGTAAGTCTCTTTTGCATCTGATATCATCCTCCTCTTGTCTCGGCATGCCGACCCAGCCGTTAGTAAGTATACCAGCAGGTCAATTTGAGGTCTCATTATTAACGGGTCGTAGGAAGAGGTTGCCTTGAATACCAGTTGGTGTTCGCGCTGGGTTTGGTATGTTAGAATGTTGTGGGGTTGCTTGCTACTCGCCGAAGCAGGCCAAGGATATCCGGCCGAGATCGGTGGTGCACGGGTGATCCCGTCAAGGAAGTCTACATCGGCTGAAAGGGGACTCAGATGAATGAGAAGGCGAATGCGAAGCAGAAAGCGGTCATAGTGGTGGACATGCAAAAAGACAACGTCGGCGAGTTCTGCCGGGCCATCATACCAAACATCAAGCTTCTCCTGAAGGAAGCGAGAAGTAGAGGAATTCCCATCATCTTCGCCTGCGACAGCCGGTACCCAGACGACTTCGTTTTCACCAGAACGGGACACCCGCCCCGTACTATCCGGGGGACCGAGGGAGTGAAGGTCATAGAAGAACTGGACCCAAGACCAGCCGATATTACCGTGGAAAAGAGGATGCTCAGCGGATTCTTCGGAAGCGACCTCGATTTCACACTCCGACAGAAAGGTACGGAGACCCTCATCGTGGCGGGCGTGGCCACCTGGGCCTGCGTCCTGAAGACGGCCTTTGATGCGGTGGAACTGGGATATAACGTAATGGTCCCGGCAGATTGCTGCGCCTCGCCATCCGCGGAAGCCCATGAAGCCGCACTGAAAGTATTCAAACAAATGGGCATTCTGAAACTATCGTTGAAAGAGGTGATCGAAACGCTTTAGGGGTGGTTGGGTGGAAGGATGAGCAAGTCTTGCTACGGTCGAACGACATCATCTACGGCGTTATCATCTGCATCGACTCCACCTTGATCTGGAGGGACAGGCCTTTCCGGGTAGAGTGGGGTAGGCCGGGATTGGCGTGCTCTACTAAGCACTCCACAGACGCACATCATTCAGTCTGAAGTCCTTTGCATCCCAGTGAAGCACATGACCGCTACGATGCTTAACACAGTGTGTTGTTGCAATATGCTTGCCATTTGGATGATAATGTTTGATAATTAGGGAGGTAGAATCTGGCCACGAGCAGGATGGGGTAGCGGCAATACATTCACTGGTCAATCGACCGTCCTGGATTTTGGTCCAAATATTGAACTCATCAAATAGGAGATTTAGAATGTCATTGGTCACTTGGGCGGTGGGTATTCTACGCACGCCGATGCCCCAGTATGGGAGGTGAAATCATGCGCACAGAATTCATTAATCTCATGACTGCTTACTTGTCGGGGTGGAACACCATACGTGATTGTGTCGAATGGCTTGCTAGCATAGACTGGGATTCCCCTGCTCTGGATACAGAGAGCCGAGAGTCGCTGGGACGTGCGGAGTTGTTAGCTACTGAAGTCATCGAGGGCTTGCGTCCTGAAGGTGATTTCTGGAACAATGCTGCTCAACTAGTTGAACGTGAGACCAATTCCATATATGTCAGACAGTTGTTCAGTACGGACTTCAGGGTGGCCACTTGTTCCAATGACGTCACCACCCTGCCTCCAGTGTTTACCGTGTCGGTGGGGCAGGGGTCACAATCCTGGAGTATATTACCTGTACTGGTACCTGCGTAAGAAATTGGTCACCGACATAAATCCTAAACCAGTACACGCCGGGCATCTCAAGCTTCATGTCCAACTTAGTTATGATGTTTACGCCTCGATTCTCACCCTCGAAATGAGCACTCAATGTGAGGGGGCTGAGTCTTATGCCTGACGGCAATTCAGGTTCAATCTTGATCGGATGACTCCCACGTGCCTGCCCTGACTTTAGATTCAAAACGAGGAACCAGTTTAGAGCTACAGGAGGCATCTGCTCGGAAGCAGTTGGCCCTTGAGCCTGGATATCCATGCGGTCAACAATACGAATTAGCGATAAGACCCCAGACTTATCCTCAATCACTTGTTCACAGAATGTTGCAAGCGTCAGGTATGGCCCAGTCTCGAAAGGCATTTATCACCTCCTTCGCACTTGGCCTATTTCAGAATAGCAAGTGCAGTATGTGCCCAGTCACTATTCTATCACACCAGTGGTTCGGCTGAAACCGATCGAATCGACTCGTAGTAGACGCTGCCAAAAGAGACAGTAGGGTGGGCCAAACCAATCGTCTGTTCCTGTCTGATGCCCAGCAGCAACCCGGTACTTGCTGACTAGGCTTGAGCATGAGCAACCGGTTTTGCACTGGGTGGGATGGTCGAGTGGGTGTCCTCTCAGTGACGGATAAGCTTGAAATGGGGCTGGTTGTGTGGTAGCTTTTCCACGGCTTGAGTCGGTATAGCGGCAAGGACGAGAGATGGCTAGATTTCTCTTCACTACGCTGTTTTCCAACGATCTCGGCCTGCCCAATCGCACCGTGCCGGTTGCTGGAGCTGGCAAAACGAGAGGGCATGAGGTGGCCTTCTGCAATCCGGAGCAAGCACCCAGGAAGCTCATTGCTGATGCCGACCTGCGCAACCTGGAATTCAGACCGAGAACTACACCGACAGTTTTGCCTTCTTCGTTCACGCAACATATCTGGAACATGGACCACTTCTACGCCGCTTACGGATATCAGGATGATGACTTCCTGCGTAACGACTTCGATGGCATCATGGAAATCGCCGCCGATTACGCTCCTGACGTCATCGTGGATTCCTGGAATCTCGCTGGCTGCCTTGCGGCAAGAGCGATGCGGAAGCCTTTGGTCTCGGTTATTCAGGCCGACATGCATCCGAGCAACCGGGGGTTTATCTGGTGGCAAGAGCCGCCCGATGATATTCCTACCACTGTCCCTACTGTGAATCGACTGCTGGCAGAATATGGCCTTCCGCGTATTGGCAAGACAGAGGAGCTCCATGTTGGAGACTTGACGCTGGTGGTCGGCACTCCAGAGACAGATCCGCTCCCGAAAGGCACGGAGGCAACATACGTTGGCCCAATTCTGTGGCAGAAGGCGGGCGCTAAGCTACCGGATTATATCGTCACCCTGAGCCGGAAGAAGCCGCTCATCTGGGTGTATACAGGGACTCCTCGCTACTTTGAGCCTATCGTTACCTGGGGCGATTCCATCGTGGTACTGCGATCCTGTATTGCGGCTCTGGCCGAGGAGGAGGTACACGTGGTGCTGACCACGGGGTATCGTGACCTGCCCGCCGATCCAGCTTCGCTGCCGGCCAATTTCCACTACGAGGCTTACGTGCCAGGAATCGCCATGGCGGAAAGGAGCGATCTACTAATCCACCATGGTGGGCATGGCGCTTGCCTGACTGGGCCTTATACCGACACACCCGCTGTTATCATTCCTACGTTCTCTGAGCGGGAGAGCAATGCGCGGCGTATCGCCGCTCTGGGAGCAGCAGAAGTTATCGTGCCGACTGAAGACGCCGAAGCCGAGAAACACGTGCCGGTGGATGAGGTACGGGCCAAAGTCAAACAGGTGCTCTCTGAAGCTTCTTTCACCACAAATGCCAAACGCATCGGCCAGAAGATGCGGGGCTATGGAGGCGCATCTGAAGCGGCAGGCCTCATAGAGAACTTTGCATCGCGGGTATGAATAGGACGTGTCTACTGACGTCCCTCTCCCAAGAGCTCGACAGGGGTTCACTATGTATAATGTGGTTGCCAAGAGCGGCGAGTGACAATCATCGTATTGCGCCGTGTTTGTCAGGGGCTACGGTATCAGTTATAATTGCCGATAGGGATTCTGTTGTGTCAAAGAGATAGGTAATCCCAGGATAACCCGTAGATCGAACTAAAGCCCTGTTGGAGCCTCTCCGTCTTTCCTGCACAACTGATTCTTAGAAGAATAGAGCTACTTTATGTTCAGCATTTATTCACTGCGATGGGCAAGACATTAGCTGAAAAGATTTTGAGCGCCAAGTCAGAAACCGAAGCGAGGCCAGGCAATATGGTGATCGCCAAGGTGGATCTCGCTTTCGTGCAAGATGCTACCGGGCCGTTGACCGTTCGGCAGTTCCAGGCAGCCGGGTTTGAGCATCTGGCCAGCAACCCGAGAATTGCTCTATTCCTCGATCATGCGGCTCCCAGTCCTGATCGCGGGATGTCAGACGACCAGGCGCTGCTCCGTGGCTTCGGTCAGAAGACGGGTGCCCTGATCTCCGAAGTCGGCGAAGGTGTTTGCCATCAAATAGTGGCGGAATCCCTGGCTAAGCCAGGTGACCTCATAATTGGTGCTGATTCTCACACGACCACCGCCGGTGGCTTAGCCGCTTTTGCCTGCGGGATGGGGTCCACGGACGTGGCAGTAATTATGGGCCTGGGCGAGACCTGGCTTCGAGTGCCAGAAAGCATCAGGGTGATACTTACCGGCAGCTTTCCAGATGGCGTCTATGCCAAAGACCTTATTCTGCATCTTATTGGACTGATAGGAGCTGATGGTGCTACATATAAGGCCCTGGAATTCGGCGGTGAAGCCGTGGCTAACATGACCATCTCCCAGCGCCTCACTGTGAGCAATATGGTGGTAGAGGCTGGAGCGAAGGCTGGTCTTTTTCCCAGCGATGAGACGACGCGAAAGTACCTCTCAGCTCAAGGAAGAGCCAACGACCATAGGCCGCTTTCCCCAGATGAGGACGCTGTGTACGAACAAACCATCAATATAGACATCGCCAGGCTGGAACCCACCGTGGCCCGGCCCCACAGCGTTGACAACGTGGCACCCGCCAGGGAGATCAAGGGCGTGCCCATTCACCAGGTGTTCATTGGTACATGCACAAATGGGCGGCTGGATGACCTGGCGGTAGCGGCTCAGATTTTGCGAGGAAAGAGACGCCATCCCCGGACCAGGTTGCTGGTTGCGCCTGCATCACGTGCTGTGCTGCTGGAAGCTATCAGAGCTGGCTATATCGAAGCTATGGTCGAGGCCGGGGCTGTTGTGCTGCCGCCGGGCTGCGGGCCTTGCCTCGGACTTCACCAGGGCGTGCTGGCAAAGGGGGAGAATTGCCTGTCCACTGCGAATCGAAATTTTCAGGGACGAATGGGCAGTCCGGAGGCATTTATCTACCTCGGAAGTCCAGCCACGGCTGCGGCCACAGCTATCAGGGGTGAAGTCACTGACCCAAGAGAGGTAATGTGAGTGGCTACTGGTAGAGCCTTTAAGTTTGGCGACGGCGTTTCCACAGATCACATAATTCCGGGCAGGTTTGCTCATCTGAGAAGCAATCTCCCCGAACTGGCTAAGCATGTCATGGAAGATGCCGACCCAACCTTTGCTGCCAGAGTGAGGCCGGGTGACTTCATAGTGGCCGGCAACAATTTCGGGCTGGGATCGAGCCGGGAACACGCACCGCTGGTTATCAAGATGGCCGGCGTCAGGGCGGTGCTGGCCAAATCGGTAGCCCGCATCTTCTTCAGGAATGCCATCAATCTTGGACTCCCTGTCCTGATATGTGACACCAGCGGGATAAGGGATGGAGACGAACTGGATGTGGATCTGAAAGCTGGCATCATCAGAGACGTCAGCCAAAGTAATGAGATCACCTTCAAAGGACTCCCCGAGGTGATGCTCGGCATCTTGAATGAGGGAGGACTGCTTCCCTATATTCAGAAGTATGGGAAATTCAGGTTATAATAGAAGTGTGTTTGGTGAGCGAGGAGGGATTCCTGCATGACTTATAGGATAACACTGATCCCAGGCGATGGCATCGGGCCGGAAGTTACCGAAGCTACCACCAGAGCGCTGGAGGCTACCGGAGTCAGTGTAGAGTGGGATGTGGTTCAAATCGGCCAGGTGGCGGAACAAGAACTGAAAACGCCGCTTCCTGATGCTGTGCTCGAATCTATCAGGAAGAACAAGGTTGCCCTGAAAGGGCCGGTGACCACGCAAGTGGGCTTCGGCTTCAGGAGCGTCAATGTAGCTCTGCGGAAGGCGTTAGATCTCTATGCCTGTGTGCGACCCTGCAAGACCTATCCTGGGGCACCTTCACCCTACGAGAATGTTGATGTTGTTATCATCAGGGAGAACATCGAAGACCTTTACAGCGGCATCGAGTTCGAGAAAGGGACGCTGGAAGCAGCAAATCAAATAGAGTTCATATTGGAAACCAAGGGTGAATCGGTCAGGCAAGACTCAGGGCTTAGCATGAAGATAATCTCTGAAATGCGCAGCCGGAGAATCGTCAAGTTCGCCTTTGAATATGCTCGTGCTAATCACTTAACAAAGGTGACAGCGGTGCACAAAGCCAACATTTTGAAATTCTCTGATGGGCTGTTCCTCTCTGTTGCTCGAGAGATGGCCAAAGAATACCCTGACATCGAGTTCGATGATAAGCTGGCGGATAACATGAATATGCAGTTGGTGCGGAGGCCCCAGCAATTCAATGTAATAGTAGCACCGAACCTTTACGGCGATCTGCTTTCCGATCTTTGTGCCGGCCTGATTGGAGGACTGGGGTTAGCTCCTGGGGCAAATTTTGGGGATGATATCGCTGTGTTTGAGGCTGTACATGGCAGTGCCCCCAAATACGCTGGGCAGAATAAATCCAATCCCATGGCCATGATGCTCTCAGGGGCAATGATGTTGCGCCATCTTGGTGAGCAGGCAAGAGCCCAGATGTTGGAGCAAGCAATAGCCGAAGTCATTGCGGAGGGCAAGAACGTTACCTATGACCTCAAACCAGAGGAACCCCAAACGGCAGTGGGCACTTCGCAGGTGGCTGATGCGGTAATTGAGAAACTCCGGCGCTTCAGGCGAGCCTAGCGGCTGACTCGTGCATAAGGAAACCGCTATTGTGATACCGTTATCAAGTGTATTGTACGTCATATTTTTGAGACCGCAGCTATAAACTGCTGGTTGGTGAGCACTCAGGAGGGATTGATGGGTAAGATTCATATCATCGATGTAACCAATAGAGACGGTGTTCAGACTGCAAAGCTAGGGCTGTCCAAGCTCGAGAAGACCATGGTAAATCTTTACCTTAATGAAATAGGTGTCTTCCAATCGGAATTCGGTTTTCCCACCACGCGCCATGAGAGGTACTATCTTCAAGCCAATCTTGAGTTGGCTGAAATGGGGGTTCTGCAACGCACTCGATTGGCAGGATGGGTGAGGGCCATGGCTGAGGATGTGGATCTGACGTTCAAGCGAGTCCCCAAAATAAGGCATATCAATCTCTCCATATCCACATCAGACCAGATGATTTCTGGCAAGTTCCTGGGTAAGAAAACGAGGGAAGACATCACTCGCATGATGGTAGAAGCGGTGGAAGCAGCCAAATCGCACAAAGCAGAATCCATAGGGGTGAACGCCGAGGATGCTTCCCGGACGGATCTGGACTTCCTTGTTAGATTTGGTTTGGCAGCCAAGCAACACGGAGCCGATAGGTTGAGGTACTGTGATACTCTGGGTTATGACAGCCCGTTTACCATTTACGAAACTGCAAGAATACTGGCGGAGAATACAGGGATGCCGATTGAGCTTCACTGCCACGGCGATTTAGGTATGGCCGTGGCTAACTCGATAGCCGGAGCCAAAGGGGCCATAGATGGTGGGCAAGACGCCTACATCAACACGACGATCAATGGAATAGGTGAAAGAGCAGGCAATGCTGATCTGATCGCAGTGGTTCTGGCTGTTACCAAATCCAAGGGATTCTCCCAGCAATATCAGCTTGCTGACCCGATCGATCTATCGAAATCGTGGAAGATAGCCAAGTTCGCCAGCTATGCTTTTGGGGTCCCCATTCCGATCAATCAGCCAGGGGTGGGAGCTAATGCTTTCGCTCATGCTTCTGGAATTCATGCTGACGGCGTTTTGAAGGACGCCAGTAACTATGAACTCTATGACTACCGGGAACTCGGAAGAGGTGACCCTGAGTTTGTGGAAACCGGCAGGGAGATATGCACTGGGGAGTACAGCGGCATATCGGGCTTCAGTCATGTGATGGGGAAAATAGAAGTATGCTTTGCTGGCTCCGAGGAGGCCCAGGAAGTTCTGGAGCTGGCAAGATATGCCAATGTGCAAGCTCAGAAACCCCTTGTTGAAGACGAGCTATTGTTCATCGCCAAGTATCCAGCGATTGCGAAGAAACTGCTGACACTTAGGCCTCTTGATCAGGACGATCAATAATGATTGGTTACCGCAGCTATCTGCGTGATAACCAGCCAAGGTCGGGTTTTCGGGAAAAGGTTTACGCATTGTGGATTCCCAGCCTGTCCGAAAAGTCCGTGGTCTAGCTTTGGAACAGCCAGTTCTTTAGCTTTGGCTCCTTCAGTTTTCGGACGGCCTGAATCGGCCAGCGGCTTGACCAGAGCGGCCAGTACTTTTATAATGCCAGGTACTACGACGCCTCGATCGGGAGGTTTATCAGTGCCGACAGCATAGTCCCTGATCCTGCCGATCCGCAGAACCTTAACAGGTATACATACTGCCTCAACAACCCGCTCAAATACATCGACCCTACCGGGGAGTGGCCAGAGTGGACTAAGAAGATTGGCCGCGCGGCAAAAAAGGCTGGAAAGGCGGTTGTTAAGGCTGGAAAGGCGGTTGGTAAAGCGGTAGTCGGCGCAGCCACATTCGCGACGGAAATAGCAGTAAAAGTTGCAGGCCCTGTATTAGACTTCCTGGAACCTCTCGACAAGGTTCTCACGGCTGTTCCAGATTTCATCATAAACAATACGGCAGTCCCTTTGCTCAACCTGACTGGTGCAGGAATTAATAGAATGGACCTGCATCTGACGCGGGGTTATCTGGGGATAGGCATAAGAGACGGAGGATGGATGGCTAGCATGCTGGACTTTGTCACCGGAGGTAAGACTGGCTTAACTTTGCCTGCTGGCTTTGGTAGCGTCGTAGTCATCAATGAAGACAAAGCCGGAAAGTATCTACCCACGATAGTTAAACACGAGGAAGTTCATGTAATTCAACAACGTACCTTAGGCCCATTCTTCCCTCCACTATATGGCCTAGGTCACCTGTTGTATGGCTATGATAACAATCCGCTAGAAGTACAAGCAAAAAAACATCAACAATAAGGACCTGCCATTCTTCTTCGGATGAAAGGAGGTGCTGTACATGATTACCTGGCCCTGGCAGGTTTGTAAGGACCATTCATTACGATGGTATGACTGGCGAAAACTCAAGATGGCAGGCCTCGTAATCGCCATAAGTGTGGTTCTTGCAGTAGTAGCCGTAGCTTGTCTAGGATCTGCCCGACTGACAGTTGAGAACCAGATGCCCGTCGATCTCACCATCATCCACGAACCATACGGAAGGGACGGTAAGCTATCGGATGTGGCGGTGGTTTTAGGCATGGTTCCCGCAGGACAGACTGTAAAACTAGACGAACCGATTGTTCTCAGCGAAGGTACTGCGGGGTGGACAGTCGTGCTGAAAGCCGAGGATCCATCAGGACAGGTTATCTGGCAGAGAAGCTGGTCTTTCAAGGAATTCCGTGAGCTGAAAAAAGTGGGTTGGAAAATCACCATTCCGCCATTAACCGATTCAGCAGGGTAGGGTGGGCATGGTTTCATGGTGAGTGTGAAGTCCCTCTGAGGCGGACGCAACCCACCACATCCGTTCCTGACTGGCAGTGGGTTGCACTTCATCCCACCCACCCTACTGCTGGTGGAGATGTTATTCATGATCACACGGCCCTGGCAGGTTTATAAGAACCAATTGTCACAACGGCACGACTGGCGAAAACTCAAGATGGCAGCCCTTGTTATCTTGGCCATAACTATGATCCTCGCAGGCAGTGCTTGTCAAGAATCTGTCCGACTGACAGTTGAGAATCAGACATCCATCGATCTCACCATCATGCACGAGGCATACGAAAAGGATGGCAAAACATTCGACCGTGTATCCTTGGGCATGGTTCCCGCAGGACAGACTGTGAAACTACATCAATGGATTACTCTCACACGAAGTACCCTGGGATGGACAGTCGTGCTGAAAGCTGAGGATCCATCAGGACAGGTTATCTGGCAGAGAAGCTGGTCTTTCAAGGAATTCCTTGAGCTGAAAAAAGTGGGTTGGAAAATCACCATTTCCCCTGAAAGCGATTAGCTCCATCCCCCGTAGCCGCGTAACGGAGTAGGGTGGGCTCGGCCCACCAACCGGCCAGCGGCTTGACCAGAGCGGCCTTTATTTCTATAATGCCAGGTACTACGATGCCTCGATCGGGAGGTTTATCAGTGCCGACAGCATAGTCCCTGATCCTGCCGATCCGCAGAACCTTAACAGGTATACATACTGCCTCAACAACCCGCTCAAATACACCGACCCCAGCGGGCACTTCTTCTTCGCCATCATCCTTCATGGAAGATCTTCCCCGGGTTGAGGATGTGGTGGGGGTCGAAAGCCCTCTTAAGCCTCATCATCAGCTCTATCTGCTCCCGGCTCATGGCTATGCTCAGATATCTGGTTTTCTCAAAACCAAGGCCATGTTCGCCTGAGATGGTACCGCCCAGGGAGACCCCTGCCCGGTACACCTCCTCCATCACCAGGGGCAGCTTGGCTTCCCATTCCACTCTGTCCATTCCCATACCCATAGGGTGCAGGTGCACATTGCCGTCGCCGGCATGACCGGTGGCCACGATAGGCATCCCACAGCGCCGCGATATATCCTTGACCATGGCAACAAACTCGGCTATCTGGCTGCGGGGAACCACAACGTCCAGAACCTCGATAGGGCCGCTTTGCTTCAAGGCAGGATACAATTTCTCCCGGGCTTCCAACAGGCCCCTTCTTGCTCGCTCTCCAGGCGGAAGGTACACATCTTCGGCACCGTTTCTGGTGCACACTTCAGCCACACAATTGGCAGCCCGGTAAACCTCGTCCTGGGAATTCCCCTCCAGGATTCCCAGCAGAAAGGCGTCGTGATCATGGAAAGGGATCTCCCGATCGAGATATTTTTCAACTATGTTCACTGCATCCTTTTCCAGGAACTCCAACCCTGCGACGAGCGCCCCCTCCTTCAGAATCTCGGGAACCGCTCTAATCGCCTGCCGCAGTCCCGGAAAGGGGATGAAAAGAACCTCTCGCCACCCTGGCGGTGTAATAAGACGCAGAGTTACCTCAGTTATGACTCCCAGGGTACCCTCGGAACCGACCAGGAGTTGGGTCAGGTCATAGGCAGTTGAGCACTGTTAGGAATTTTTGAAAAGTGAACTCCTTTACGATTCAAAAGTGAACTCTAGGGAACTCAGCCAGAGGATAGTCAAGAGAGTGGACCATCTGGTTGTTCCACCATAATCGGACATGCAAAACGCCT
>Ga0194125_10001065_pt1 | contig 46529 bp, 48 predicted proteins | sample TA2KigC250mmetaG_FD_148626 | JGI IMG/M metagenome (GOLD analysis project Ga0194125, IMG submission 148626) | Freshwater microbial communities from Lake Tanganyika, Tanzania - TA2015034 Kigoma Deep Cast 250m | ecosystem: Environmental > Aquatic > Freshwater > Lake | place: Tanzania: Lake...
CCATGAGGAATTGCCTCTCTAAAACCTAAATTTTCTTGATTATCACGCTATCCAACCCTATAATATATACCTGTAAATATAGAGAGGTTTCCCCTCAGCTCATAGGAGAGGGACCCCAAATTTTCTAGATTTTTACTTAAGGAATAGGGAGAAATATGCGAAGAAAATATCTAATAGTGTTCGTATCTCTTCTTCTTTCGGCAATTTTTACTAGTTATGCCACGGCAGCAACGAAGAAGCAGCAAGAGGCGGCGGAAAAGTGGCAAGAGCTTCCTTATACGGGAAATTTTAGTTATACGCCCCCCACCCAAAAAATGCCTGTCGCAGCGGGAGCGACTTTTGTGATCGTAGATCTCTACCAAGCTGAGGATTTTGCGCCTTGGCTTGCCTGGCCGCAATTTATCAATTTCAATGCGGCGTTAAAACGGGATTTAACTAAAATTCTTGAAGCAAAGGGCCTTAGTGTGCGCGGTTCTTTTGATTCTTATGAGTTAATTCCGTTTCAGGATAAGAAAGCAAGCGATATGTATGTAATTCCTGTGTTGGAAATATGGGGTACCCCGGAAAAAGATTTCGCATTTACGGTTAATGGAAAATTCACTATCGTGCTGAAGGAAATAATCACCGGCGAACTGATGTGGTCTAAAGTCATTCCTTTATCCGGCTTTAACGCGCAACACTTGGGTGCCTTTCGTCCTAAGGAAAAAGGCAACTTTAACACTATCTTGGATTTTCTGAACACCGGGAATAGAAATGATGTAGTTAAGGGGATTGAGAGTCAGTATCCTGATCTTATGGCCACCATGGCTAAGTTAATCGACGCGGAAGAAATGGGGATAATCAAAAAGCAGTGCCAGAAAATCAAGCTTAAGAAAGGATATTAAGCGAGGAATTGCCTCTCTGAATTTGCAATATTGGGCATTATTAAGGCAGTACCTTAAATTAGGCGTTATTTGAGAAAGCAGAGAGGTTTCCCCTCGGCTCGTAGGCGAGGGGTAAATCATAAGAGGTCAAAAATATGCTAAAGCAATATCTAATTGTTTCACTGGTTATTGTCTTATCCGCTATTTCTTTTGTTGGTTTTGTGAAGGCTGCTTCACCAGAAGAAGAAGAGACTGCATATGTGGCTAATTTTAGCTATACTCCGGAAAAAGGGGCAGCGCACGGTTCAGCCGGCGTAGCCTTTGCCATAGGAGAACTAAACTACAAAACCAATTACAATAATAAGAAGACATGGTTTATGTACCAGCAATTTGAGAACCTCGATAAAGCGGTAAAAAAGGACTTAGCCGATCTTCTTACGGCAAAAGGGTTTTCTGTGCGCGGGTCTTTTGACTCTTACGATCTTATACCTTACCAGGATAAGAAGGCCAGCGATTTATATCTTCTGCCAACGGTGGAGCTAGCTATCGTTTTTAAGCCTAAGAAAACATCGGCGGTCTGTACCGGCGATATCGAGATTGACGGTAAAATATATCTGGAATTAAGGGAGATCATAACGCGCGAGTTGATGTGGACAAAAAATATCCCTTTTTCAAGGATAGAAATTCCTTACAATATACGTATCCCGAATTATGTGGAGAGTAAATCTTACGACCTTTATCCTTTTATTATGGATGACGTAGCTAAGGCAATAGAGAAGCAGTATCCTGAACTTATGGCTACTGTCTATAAGCTCATTGACCCAGAAGAGATGGGGATCCTTAAGAGACAGTGCCAGGAGCTTAGGAGCAAAAAAGGATATCAATAGAGAGGTTTCCCCTCATGAAGTAAGAGAGGGACCCCAAATCTTGTTGTGAGATTATAAAATCTCCCAGCTGATCGTAAAATCAACGACTTGCGCCGGTTGTTACCCCCTCTCACTCATAGGTATACGGTTATTTAGGGCAGGTCAAAAGCGGAACGCCAGATAAGGAGATCGAATAGATGGTGCAGGAAATACTGTTCAGCATATTAGGCGGCCTGGGCCTGTTTATATACGGGATCCGCGAAATGAGCGAAGGACTGCACAAGGCCAGCGGGCAAAAAATGCGCAAAATCCTTCACTCCCTTACCGGAGGTCCGAAAAGAGGGGTTTTGGTGGGAGCCGGTATAACGAGCTTAGTGCAGTCATCTTCGGCTACGACGGTGATGATAGTCGGTTTTGTAAATGCCGGCCTTATATCTTTAACTCAGGCCATAGGCGTTATATTCGGCGCAAATATAGGCACTACCATAACCGCCCAGCTTATCGCGTTCAAGCTTACTGACTACGCCCTGCCGATTATCGGGATAGGGATGATCATGCTGCTGGTAGCGAAACGCAGGATATATAAGAATATCGGAGAGTTCCTTCTCGGGTTCGGGATATTATTTCTAGGTTTAAGCATACTGACCGGGGCAATAAAACCCTTAGGCGATTCTCCGGTATTCAGGGAAATACTTTTAAAGTTCAGTGCCAACCCTTTTCTTGGGATTCTTGCCGGAGTGTTGGTAACCGCCATCTTTCAGAGCAGCTCTGTCACTACGGGTATGATACTGAGCCTGGCCATGGCAAACTTGATTGACCTCAAAGCAGCCATACCTATGGTACTAGGTTGTAATATAGGCACCTGCTTGACGGCTATCATAGCATCCATCGGGACGAGCATAGTAGCAAAAAGGGCGGCTATAGCCCATGTCTTTTTTAATCTAGCCGGTGTTTTGATATTCATTCCGTTTCTCGGGCCCTTTAGGAATCTGGTATCCTTTACTTCCGCGAACGTGACAAGAGAAATAGCGAATGCCCATACCCTATTTAACGTGATAAATACGCTGATATTCATTCCCTTCATACCTTTACTTGCCAAGCTCCTTAACACATTCGTCAAAGGCAAGGAAGAGGAAGAGGTCGAGTACCTGCCGAAATATCTTGAGAAACACCTCCTGAATACCCCCCCAATCGCCATCGAAGCTTCGATAAAAGAGATAGTAAGGACTTTAGGGCTTACCAAGAAGATGGTTAAGATCTCAGTAGATAGTTTTTTTAATAATGATTTAAGTTCTCTGGATAACGTAACCCGCAAAGAGGAGGCGGTTGACTCTTTAAGGGAGGCCATTACGAATTATCTTGTGCAGTTGATGCAGAACGAGCTTGGCCAGGAAGAATCCAAAAAGATACCTTCCCTTATCCATGCTATAAACGACGTGGAAAGAATAGGTGACCATGCCGAAAACTTGCGTGACCTTGCGGAACAAAAGATAGAGAACAGACTTCCTTTTTCATCGGCAGCTATTGAAGAAATGAAAATTATGTACGATGACATAAGCAGGATGACCGACTGCGCAATCAGCGCGCTTCAAAACAATGATACAAATGAAGCAAGGTTCATCATAGAAAAGGAATGCCAGATAAACGTTATGCGAGACAGGTTTAAAGACAACCATACCAGAAGGCTCGAGGAACGCGGATGCAACGTTTTGTCGGGTGTTGTATTTTTGGACATCATAAGTAATTTTGAGAAGATCGGCGACCATCTGAACAATATTGCCCAGGCAATTACGCAAGGGCTGCGGTGGGATGAAAATAATAAAACATTATGAGTGTCATGAATTCCCGGCAACGGACCTGAATCGTATGGACTGGGGGGAGGAGCATCGCACCCACATTCCTGAAGCGCAAATAGACGTGTCTGACATAATGCCTAAATAATAGAGATGGTCAAATGTCCGCCCATAGGGGGGCATTTTTTATCGATTTGAGCCATAAAGAGTTATATAAATTTGATCCAAAAATGACCGGACATTTGGGACATTCTTCGGCGCGTTTGCTTCGCTAACTTGCTCAGGATATGGTGAGCATTGCCTTGGTTTAACAGTTGGCTGAGCCGAGGCACATTTTGGCGAGCAATAAACCTCTCTAAGTGGAAAATTTCCTTGATAATCGCCATATTCAGCCCTATAATACAAACCCTAAATAACAAGAGGTTCCTCCTTGCGACACTCGAGAGCCGAATCAAGTGCATATTTCCATCAATATCTTGAAAGCGAAGCGCCCAAGCGCATAGGATTTCCCTAAAAAACTTTAATATATGAGATACCGACACGCATTATTCCTAAATCCTTATATTGAGAAGGATGTCACTAATACAATGATGCTTTTTCCTCCTACCGGGCTTGAGTATGTGGCAACGAGCGCCAAGGCAGTAACGGAAAGGGTCACGCTTTTGGATTTGCGCTATGAGCCTAAGTTTTCTGAGATAGATACGCTTAATGCTTTTATCAAGGGAAATGGGATAGATATTATCTGCGTAGGGATTGGTTGGGACCGTCAATACGATGAAATATGTCAGCTGCTTAACCGGATGCCGCAGGATATTACGCTGGTAGTCGGTGGGTACACAGCAACAGAAAAAGTAGAGGAGTTTTTTAATGCCTGTCCCTCAATTGATATAATTGTAAGAGGCGAGGGCGAGGAGACTATACGGGACATCCTGCTCGGTAGGGACCCCAAAGATACTTTAGGCATTTCTTATCGGCATAACGGCACAATAGTACATAATCCAAACCGGCCGCTCCCGGATGTCAATTCGCTGCCTAATCCCGATCGCTCTTTGCGCCGTAGTGATTATTCTTTATCAATAAACGGAGTGAGAGTAAAAAACTGGGGATTTGATGCGGTTTTAAGCGCACGAGGGTGCCCCTTTAACTGCAAATTTTGTACCTTTAGCCTGAATCCTCTCGGTCAGAAGAGAAATTATGCGGCGCGTAGCGTCGATTCGGTAATAGAAGAAATCAGCGGGCTTAAGGCCAACATCATCATGTTCAGCGATGATAATTTTTTTACCGATCCCAGGCGGGCCGAAGAAATCTGTGACCGGCTTATTGCCCAAAAGATAAAAAAACGTTTTTTTGCTCAGGCGCGCATTGATATCGCGCGCTATCCGAGCCTCCTTAAGAAAATGGCTCAGGCTGGTTTTAAAGCTCTTTTTATCGGTATTGAATCACCGCATGACCGGATACTTAAACAACTGGACAAAGGCTTTGATCAGAATACGATAAGAAAGTCTTTTGAGGTCCTTAGAAAACACCCCTTTTTTTACAATGGCTACTTCATCTATGGGAATATAGGAGAGGATGAAAAGGAAATGCTTTATATTCCTCGGTTTGCCAAGGAGATCGGGGTAGACGCCATTACCTGCACCAGATTGCGCATTGAAAAGTTTTCTGCCTTAAGAGAACTTGCGGAAAATACACCCGGCTATCACATAACGAAGAGAGGAGAGCTTTATTCTGATAAGTACAGCTATGCAGAGCTTAAAAAAATAGGGAGAAAGATAAAATTCTCATTTTATACCCCTAGCCGATACGTTAAGATTCTTTGGAAAAATATCTTTATAGTGAAATTCTTTACTTTTAAGGAAATTATTTTTCTTTTTCTTACGGCTCCCGCTATTATAATAAGCGTACTCGTTAAGGAACATAGACGAGGCAGGCTCTACGAATCGCTGAGGCGGACTTTTATTAAGAATACCTAATCCATGCCAGAAATCAGTGAGGGTATGTATCTCTAATAATTTGCCTTGTGGATTCACAGAGGTTCCTCCTCGGCTTATGGGAGAGAGGCGCCTTGCCTTCGCCACTATTGCTTCAGCCGCATCTAGCCAGGAAGAAGATGCTCCGTACGCGGCCGATTTCAGTTATACTCCGGGATCCTGAAGAGATAAGCATGATCAAAAAAGAGTGCCAGGAGCTTAAGAGCAAAAAATGAAATTAGGCGAAGGAGAATAGTTGATGGATGCTGCCAGAAGCGCCTTTATAAAGGGCCAGAACCGCAAGTTCTATCTGTGTATCGCAGGGTTTATGGCAGTATTGACTTTTATCCTCGGCGGGATCGGGGCGGCCCTTTCTTACTATTTTCACTGGGGGCTTACCGGAACGGGAGTCTTTTTGCTCCTGGCAGGCATCATAAACTTTTTTTCCTATTTTTTCTCTCATCTCTTGATTATAAAGATGTCGCGCTCCAGGGCTTTGGAGCGCAGGCAGGCTCCGGAGTTTTTCGATATGGTGGATAGTTTATGCCGGGAGCAAGGCCTGCCTTCGCCTAAACTCTACCTGATTAACGACGATGCGATGAATGCCTTTGCTACCGGCAGAGATAAGAAGCGCGCCGTTGTAGCAGTGACCAGGGGCCTGCTGGAGAAGCTTTCAATCGGGGAAGTCAGGGGAGTGGTAGGGCATGAGTTGACCCATATCCAGAATAATGACATGCGCCTGATGACCATAGTCACTCTTGCCGCCGGATTCATAAGCATATTTGCGGATATGTACTGGCATGGCGTGCAACTAAGTAAGGCTGATGAAAAAGACCGTTCCGGAGTCTTGGCCATTATCGGCTTTATTTTAGCGCTGTTTGCGCCGTTAACAGCCATGTTCATACAGCTGGCTATTTCCCGCAGGAGGGAGTTTATCGCCGATGCCGGCTCGGCAGAGATGACAGACGATCCTCTTGCTTTGGCTTCGGCGCTCGAAAAGATCCGCAAAGATATGCGGCCGCTGCCTTCGGCTGGCGTTACTACGGCGCACCTCTATTTTTCTAACCCCGCAAAATCTACAGATCTGATCGATAAATTATTTTCTACGCATCCCCCCATTGAGGAAAGGATCCGTATGTTAAAAATGATGAAAGGGGCCTGACATGGCAGAGCAGGGAAAAGAAAAAGATGATTTCCAGATTAAAATAGGCGCGAAAGCCGATGAATCAGTGAACTGCGGCCAGTGCCAGGGGCAATTCCCGGCAGCCCAGCGTTATGCATATAAAGGTAAAAAGGGCCAGACAGTTTACCTTTGCGAAAAGTGCCATGAGGCTGCAGAGAAGGCATTCAGAGAAGAAACGCAAAATCCGAATCTGGCTAAGGCTGCGGTCGTGGGTAGCCTTGCTGCCCTGGCTGCGGGTGTAGCCTGGTATTTATTTTCTGTCTTAACCGGCTACCAGATCGGATATGTGGCTATCGGCGTCGGATTCCTTATCGGCCATGCCGTTATATGGGGCTCAGGGAAGAAAAGAGGGCCTTCTTTACAAATAATAAGTGCTGTCATAACGGTTGTGACCCTGCTTGTTTCTCAGTACTTTCTGGTACTTTTTTATTTGCGTGAATATCTGCTTGAACATAGCGCGGAATTCCCGGGATATAACGGCCAGTGGCTCTTTGTTTCTCCCTTTGAGCCCGACGTCCTTAAAGCTATGTTCTCGCCTATCGGCCTTATAATCTGGGGTGTGGGCATATATTTTGCCTATTCTTTGCCCAAAGCCCGCTCTATTTAAGAAAAGCCATGACGATTGATTGCCGTAAGTGCAAAAAGAAGGACTCCTGCTGTGATTTCGGGGCCTGGGTGGATCTGGAGGAGGCAAAAAAGATATTGTCTCTCGGATTAAAGGGAGATTTTTATCATCTCGAGAAAGATAAGAGTTTTCCTTCGGGATATAAAGTCGGAACGAGCTATGAAGATAACCCCTGTTCTTTCCTCACCCCCAAGGGGCTATGTGCCATTCACAAAGTCGATTATAATTTTAAACCGGCCCACTGTAGAGAATTCCCGTACGAAAACGGAAAATTATCGCCGTTTGCGGACGTATTATGCTCGGCGGTAAAATCAAAAAGAAAAATAAAGAAAAGGAAAGGAAAATGACCCCTGCGGATGCCCGCTTGAATAAGTTTGTCTTTGACAAACCCTAAAAAAGACGTATAATAAAACATATTGCATGACACCGGAGATTAGAAAATCTTAGGCCGTAAAGGGGCAGGACTACTAACCTTTACGGTTTTTTGTTCATAGAGTAATTAATGCAATACCCGGGCCTATGGGATGGCACGGTATACCGCTTGTGTTACACCCGAACCTATCGGATGGTTCGGTGTTCCGCTTGTGCGGAAAAAGGAGGGAAAATGCATACGGGTAAGATCAAGAAAGTCGTGCGCGAAAGAGGGTTTGGTTTTATCAGTGATACTGACGGAAGAGAAGTATTCTTTCATCAGAGCAGCCTGGTCGATGCGCAGTTTGACGCCCTCAAAGAGGAAGAAAAGGTAGAGTTCGAGATTGAGGATTCTCCCAAGGGCCCCCGTGCTGTCAATGTGCGCATCGCAAAATAAACCAAGGGCAGATTGCTAAGGACAGCCGCCTAAGACGTTAAAATAACCATGATACAAAAAAACGCTCTGCCAAAAGGGCAGGATAGCCCTGAAAAAAGCTTCTATGGCCTTGGTATCGCCCCGAAGATCCTCGATATACTCGGGCAGATAAAGTTCAAAGTGCCGACGCCCATACAATTTAAGGCGATACCGCTTGCTATCGAGGGCAAGGATGTCATCGGTATAGCGCAGACCGGAACCGGCAAGACCCATTCTTTTGCAATCCCTATGGTGCAGCGCCTGGCGCAGAAGAAGGGAACGGGGCTGGTCCTTGCGCCTACGCGTGAACTGGCGATCCAGATAGACGAAGCTTTTCAAGACATCGCGCATCCCTTCGGGATGAAGACTGCCTGCCTTATCGGAGGCGCGCCGATGGATGAGCAGGTGCAGGCTTTACGTAAAAATGCTAGGGTCATCATTGCCACCCCCGGCAGGCTCATCGACCATATCGGCCAGTGGAATGTCTTACCCGAAGAAGTCACGATGCTTGTCCTTGACGAGGCTGACCGCATGCTGGATATGGGTTTTGCCCCGCAGATAGAGAAGATCCTGCGCTTCCTCCCTAAAGACAGGCAGACCATGTTGTTCTCGGCGACTATCCCTAAAGAGATCATGGAGATAGCCGCTAAGCATATGAAGCTTCCCGTATCTGTCGAGGTCGCGCCGTCCGGCACTACCGCGGAGCTTGTCACCCAGGAGTTATTTATCGTCAAAAAAGAGGCCAAGACGAAGCTGCTAAGTAAGATCCTTGCGCAGTACCACGGGCCCGTGCTTTTGTTCAGCCGCACCAAGCACGGAGCAAGAAAGATCGCCCGGTCCATTTCCGGGTTGGGCTATAGCGCGGCGGAGATCCACTCGAACCGTTCGCTGAATCAGCGCCGTGAAGCGCTGGAAGGTTTTAAATCCGGCAGGTACAAGGTGCTTGTGGCGACGGATATAGCCGCAAGGGGCATTGACGTGACCGGCATAGAAGTAGTGATCAATTACGACCTTCCGGAAGACGCCGAAAACTATGTGCACCGCATCGGCCGCACTGCGAGGGCAGGCCAGCGCGGGCATGCGATCTCTTTTGCCACCCCTGAACAAAAGAGCGATGTCCGCGATATAGAGAAGCTTATCCGGTCTACGCTTCCCCTGTCGAAACGCCCCGAGATAAAACACGAACGATTTATTGAATCTGAGGAAGGCGCTGTGCAGGTAAAGCATAAGCGGCACAGGAATACAAGGCATAGCAGGTTTCATTCCTCAAAGACCGGCCACAGAAAGCCCCACAGATAAAGCATGAAGCAGGCCCTAAAGTCAATCATAATCTGGTCAGTCGGGATATTGCTGACGGTAATGCTCTTTTTTGCCATGGTGATCGTCTCAATAGTGCTTTTTCCTTTTGACAGGAGGAGAAAGGTTGCGCACGCCCAATGTTTCTGGTGGACTGACGCCCTGACCGGGCTGAATCCGTATTGGGACCTGAAGGTCGAAGGCCTCGGCAATATCGACCGCAACAAGACGTATGTCGCCGTCTCAAACCATCAGAGCATGGCCGATATCATATTGATGTATAAGACTAAGATGCAGTTTAAGTGGGTCGCCAAGGAGAGCCTCTTTAAGATCCCTGTGGTGGGATGGAATATGCGCCTCGCCAAACACATCAGATTAAAGCGGGGGGATTTTTCGAGCACAAAGAAGGTCTATAAAGAGGCTTCCGCGTGGCTGCGCAGGGGCATTTCGGTGGTATTCTTTCCCGAAGGCACAAGAAGCAATGATTCAGCTGTGGGGGAATTCCAGAACGGGGCGTTCAAATTAGCCATAAAAGAAAAAGTGCCGATACTGCCGATCCTTATTAAGGGGACAAGAGACGCTATCCCGAAAGGGAGCTGGCGTTTTACGACCAGGATCTCCTGCCTGATCAAGGTCCTTCCTCCTATTGAAACCTTTGAATACCCGCCTTCCGATTACAGCCGCCTGCGGGATCTGGCGCGGGCGCAATTAAGCAATAACTAAGAAGCGGCTGATGTAAAATTATCCGTTAAGCCAAAGGAGCAGGTCATGAGTAAAGAAAGAAAAAATGAAGAAAATGTTCCGGAGGCTCCTTTAGGCGATCAGCCGGGGATTCTTTCGCTACGATTCCATATAAAGTTCTTCCCTGAAGTGTTGCGCAGATGCTTTCTCAGGCGTAAGTCAAAGGGGCAGGAGTACCAGTCGCCTTTTGCAAATCACTTCCCCATAGAGTTTACTTTAGCCATAATTTTTTGTGTTGTCCTGCTTGTCGCAGGGCTGCCCGGGCTTATCGGGAAACGCTCCCTGATTTCGGGCGCAATGAGCCTCTTAGGGGCAGGCGGGCTGATAGCTATGCTGGTCAGCAGTATTCGCAGCGAAAATAAAAACCGGGCTGAGCTCGGGGGAAGGTATACTTTTGATTATTTCGTCACCGGCGTATTCCTTTTCTTTCTGCTCTTAGGCCTTAGTGCGGGAATATCGCTCGGCTACCTTAAAGGCTCCCCGGCGCAGATGGTTTTGTATGGCCTGACAGGCATCGCGGCCGGCTATATCGTGGGGCTCTTTGCGGGCATCGGGATAAATTACCTTGGCTGGTTCGGAACGTATGTGGTATACCTTTTTTATTTCCTGATGATCTTTTTGGTCTTATTCGATATCATATTGATCTGCATTTTTGTCTTTAGCGGCCGCCAGTCCCCGGTGTCTTTTAAAATAACCATTCCCTATGCCCTGGTTTCTCTATATAGTCCGGTGTAGCGACGAAACGCTCTATACCGGCATTACTACCGATATCGACCGCCGGATCAAAGAGCATAATAACCAAAAAGGCGCTTTTTACACTAAAAATAAGACGCCGGTTAAACTGGTATATCAGGAACCGGTAGAGAATAGATCTAGTGCCTTGAAGCGCGAGAGAGCAATTAAGAGCCTTACCCGCCTAGAAAAACTGGAATTGATTTCCGGTATTCAGGTTGCTTTACCATCTGACCCCCGCACCAGCAAAAATCGAAATATTTCCGCGTTCCTTAAGCGTCTCAAGAAACGCCCTGCCCGAATCTCCGAGAACCGCCTTGCTAAGGCGTAGAGATATCCCCAGGTCGCGATCCAGCTCATTACGCAGTTTAAACTCTAAGTCCGCTCCTTTGGCAAGGCGGCACTCTGCGCCGAATATGATCGCGCGCACCCTGCCTTCTTCACAAGGCATCTCAAAAGTAAGCCCGAGGCGCGGATTTAGCCTCCAGGAGCCCGACAAGGAGATGCGTTTTCTTTTTGGCGTGATGCCGATACCTGCCACATATTCCATTCCGCGCTTCGCCGGTTTGCCTATGCTTACCCGAAAGTCAAACCCGGAATCCGATTCTTTACTTAACACATATGAGAGCCGGCATTTCTCCCGGATATCCCAGTAGCCTTTGAAGGTGAGGGTGCGGGTGAGTTTTTCCTTCTTTTTAAGCCAGGCCTTGGTATAAGTATAGATAAGCTCATTTCGTTTGTTTACTTCCCAGGAGCCGGTGAAAGTGAGGGCATCCGGTTCTTCGCTCTCACGTGAAACCATAAAATTCAGGCAATTGTATTTGTCCGCCTGCCATCTTCCGTTTAGCCTGAGCAAAGAAAGATGGCTCATGCCCCGGGAGTCCTTAGTCCGGAGACAAAAGGCCAGCACATTAGCTTTTACATCAATAATCTCCCCCTCCAGAGTAAACTTGCCGCCAGAAACCAGGTTATTCTCCTTGTCCAGGCTGAAAATTAGGTTATGCTCTTTGTTCAGGGACCATTTACCGGTAAGTTTGAGCTGAGAAGGGGAGTTTGCGGGGATGGGCTTCTTGAGGCGGTAGAAAAGCAGGTTATTTTTATTCACCTTGAACTCGCCGTCAACCGTCTTGCGCAGGCAGCTGAACCTGCCTGAACGGTCGACTTCGAACATCACCTTGCTAGATTTACGCATAAGTCAATAATAGCATAAACTTTCACTGAATAAAAGTCTGCCAAGATTTTTCTTGACAATATATGCAAAAAGAATACAATTATATTATAAAGTATATAAATATATGCAAAAAGCATATAGTTAGCCAGGGGTAAAGATGAAGCTGCTAAGCAAGAATAAGGTCAGGCTGCTTAAGTTTTTCTACGGCCATCCCGAAGGCCAGTTCTATATGCAGGAGCTTGGCAGGCGAATGGGGATGAAGCCCGGGGTTTTTCAACGCGCTCTGAATGACCTTTCGGAGGACGGCGTGCTCTTAAGCGAATACAAGGCTAATGCCAGATTCTTCCGCATAAACAAGAATTATCCGGTCTACAACGAGCTAAAAAGCATCATCATGAAGGCGGCAAAGGTCAGCCTGATCTTTTTATTGTTTACTACTACGCTTTTATACGCAGCAGAGGAAGAGCTGACCCTTAAGAAAGCCATCATTATCGCTTTTGCCGGGAACAAGAACATCCAGATACAGGAGGAAGGGATCCGCGTCGCTAAAGCCAATATGCTTGAGGCAACCTCGAAATTCCTTCCGCAGGTGAGCCTGGATGCCTCCTATACCTATAATGATAAGACTCCCACCCAGAATATCTTCTTTGGCTTTCAGAATGACAACCTCCTGGGCCTGACTTTCAGCGAGTCTATCTATAACGGCGGGGCTAATATCGCTAACTTCAGGCAGGCAAAGATAAACCTCAAAGTCGCGGAAGAGACCCTGCGCGCCGGGAAAATGGACGTGGAGTTTGAGGCAAAACGGCTCTATTACGGCCTGTTGCTTGCTTATGAAAACGAACGCATCGCCGGGGACCTAGTGGGGCAGGCCAGGTCGCACTATCTGAACGTCGAGGATAAGTTTAAACACGGCACTGCTTCGCGCTTTGATGTCCTGCAGTCAAAGGTCGAAGCGGCCCTGCTTGAGCCGCAGCTTATCCAGGCAAGGAACGACATTGATTTCATCAAGGCCGAACTGAATAAACTATTCGCCCGCAAAGTCGGCACTCCTATAGAGGTAAAGGAAAAATTAACTTACCAGCCGAGGAAGATAGAGGAAGAGGAGTTCTTGAAAACCGCGTATCTGAATAAGCCGGAACTGATCCTTAAGGCCCTGGGAGTTGACTTGAGTAAATGGTCCATCCAGATGGCCAAGTCAGGTTACCGGCCGGATATCAATATCCAGGCCGGTTACGCCTATCGCTCAAATAACACCGCGGATATGATCAACGGCAGGCATATGAACTGGAATGCCGGGGTCTCGGTCACAGTCCCTATCTTTGAGGGTTTCTCCACCAAGGCAAAGGTGGATGCAGCCAAGGCGCAATATGCGCAGGCTGCTTTAGACAAAGACAATTTATCCGACCAGATCGCCGTGGACGTGCGCAAGGACTGCCTCGACCTGAAACAAGCGGAGGCGATCATCTTTTCACAGGAAGAGAATATCACAGAAGCGCGCGAGGCCTTAAGGATCGCCGAAGTAAGTTACGATAACGGCGTAGCCATTAATCTGGATGTTTTGGATGCGCAGGTCTCCCTGGCGCAGGTCCAGAAGAACCTTGCCGCCGGCATCTATGATTACCTTATGGCTGAGGCATCCCTGGACAGAAATATGGCCGTAAGCGCCATTAAGGAGGAAGGCAATGAAAAAACCAAACCTAAATAAAAAGAAGATCGTTATTTTTATTGTTCTGGCTTTATTGGTTTTTGCGGTAGTTAAGGGCGCGGATTACTTCGTCCAGAAAAAAATCCATGAAAAGAGGATAAAGGTCTCCGGCAATATCGAAGGAGACGATGTGCGCATATCCTTCCGGGTAGGAGGCCAGATCACCGAACTTCTGACAGATGAGGGAAAGGTGATTAAGGCGGGAGAGACGGTCGCCCGCCTGAATACGGATGAGCTCACCCAGAAAAGGAATGAAGCAGCGGCAAGCCTTTTGGCTGCGGAATACGATTATGGACTTTCCAAGATAGATTACGAAAGGGCCAAGAACCTTTTTGAGGCCGGGGCCATCTCTGCCCAGAAGAGAGACGAGGCTAAGACCAGGTTTGACGCAAATAAGGCTAATGTAGACCAACTGAAGGCATCACTGGACCTGGCAGAAACGAGGCTGGGGTTTGCCGAGCTGGCTGCGCCGTTAAACGGGTTTATTCTAGTTAAGAGTTCGCTCTCCGGAGAGGTCGTCCAGCCGGGCACACCCGTCTTTACCGCGGTAGACCTGAATAATCTCTGGGTGACTGCCTACATCAACGAGACGGATCTGGGCAGGGTTAAACTTAACCAGGAAGCCAATGTTATTACCGACACTTATCCGGGTAAAAAATACAATGGCCGGGTCTCTTTTATCTCCAGCGAAGCGGAGTTCACTCCCAAGACCATCCAGACAACGGAAGAAAGGGTGAAGTTAGTTTACCGGATAAAGGTGAGAGTAGACAACTCAAGCCTTGAACTTAAGCCCGGCATGCCTGCTGACGCCTATATAATCGAATAAAATGATCACTATTAAAGCAACGGGACTCTCCCGGAATTTCGGGAATAAGACGGTTGTGGATAAACTGAATCTGGAGATCGAAGAAGGCGAGATCTTCGGCCTGGTCGGTCCTGACGGCGCAGGGAAGACTACTACCATGCGCCTCTTGACCGGCATACTTGAACCTACGCAGGGAGAGGCCTGGGTCTACAACCGGCACATCGTCAGGGAGGCAGAGCTTCTTAAGGATAATATCGCCTATATGTCCCAGCGCTTCGGCCTTTACGAAGAACTCACCGTTCTTGAAAACATCAACTTCTACGCCGATGTCTTTTGCGTTCCGAGAGAGGCTAGGGCCGCACTGATCGAGAAGTTTCTGGGTTTCTCCGGGCTCCTTCCGTTTAAAAGCAGGCTTGCCGGAAAGCTCTCCGGAGGGATGAAGCAGAAGCTGGGGCTCTCCTGCGCGCTCATCCATACGCCAAAGGTATTATTCCTGGATGAGCCGACTAACGGCGTTGATCCGGTGAGCCGCCGCGACTTCTGGCGCATACTCTATGACCTCTTAAAGGAGAAAGTGACCATATTGTATTCCACCTCTTATCTTGATGAGGCGGAGCGCTGCCGCAGGGTGGGCCTTCTTCATAAGGGCAGACTTTTAAAGTGCGATAAACCGGACAATATCAAAAAAGAGTGCAATGTGAAGACCCTGGAAGAGGCGTTTATCAAGACCGTCAATGAATACGAATCCCGCCATGGAAAATAATATTGCCGTCAGGGTAGAGAACCTGGAGAAGAGATTCGGCACCTTTACTGCAGTCAACCGGATCAATTTCGAGGTCAGGAGGGGTGAGATCTTCGGATTTCTCGGCCCTAATGGCGCGGGAAAATCCACCACCATCAGGATGCTCTGCGGTATTTATGCGCCTACATCCGGAAGCGGAACGGTGGGAGGCTATGATATTATCAGAGAACAGCATAAGATCAAACAGCACATCGGCTACATGTCCCAGAAGTTCTCTCTCTACGATGACCTGACTGTCGAGGAGAACATCGATTTCTACAGCCGCATCTACAATATCCCCGTCGCCGAAAGGGCAAAGCGCAAAGAAGAGACCATAAAATTAGCCGGCATAGAGAGCTTCCGTAATGACCTTACCAGTACCCTTGCCGGAGGCTGGAAGCAGCGCCTGGCGCTGGGGTGCGCGATCATCCATCAACCGGGGATAATCTTTCTGGATGAGCCGACCTCCGGGGTGGATCCGATCACCCGGCTGAATTTCTGGAAGATCATCAAGGAGATGGCAGCTCAGGGCAGGACCATCTTTGTGACTACCCATTATATGGACGAAGCGGAAAATTGCGACCGCATGGTGATGATCTATCACGGCACGATGATCGCGATGGGGACCCCCGAGGAGATGAAGACCACTATCATGAAGAATGAGATACTGGAAATCGCCGTGCCGCGGGCCGAAACGTGGCTGGAGAAGATCTCAGGTCTTGCCTCGGTGCGGGAGACCGCGCTTTTCGGAGTGAATATCCATGCCGTGGTCTATTCCAGCCAAAAAGCGGCCGAAGAGATAAAGAATCTCTTTGACAAAGAAGGGATAAAAGACTATTCCATGACTAAGATCAGGTCTTCGCTTGAGGATGTCTTTGTCTCCCTGATCGAGACTTACGACGCAGAGCATAAGGAAAAGGGATAAGAAGTGAATGTAAAAAGGATAAAGGCCATAGCCTCCAAGGAGTTCATCCAGATCAGGCGCGACCCGCGCTCTCTTGCCCTGGCCATCGTCATTCCTGTGTTTCTTTTGATCATCTTCGGTTACGGCTTATCCCTGGATATTGACCGGGTGCGCACCGTGGTCTGGAATCAGGACGCTTCGTCGCAGCTCACCCGCGACTTCCTGCTTAATTTCAAGCTCTCCAAATATTTTAAAATAGTCCGTTACGCGGATAATTACCGCGATATCGAACGCCTGATCGACAGCGGACAGGTGATGCTGGCGCTGGTCATCCCCAAGGATTTCTCGCATTACCTGGCCTCGGGAAAGAAGAGCCCCCTGCAGCTTCTGGTAGACGGCAGCGACTCTAACACCGCTACTATCGCCATGAATTACGTGCGTGCCGTGGTCAGCAGGTACAACGCGGAATTGCTGGTGAAGACTTTTGCCGGACACGGCCTGCATCCTCCCCGGTCAGTGGACCTGCGTTCAAGGATCTGGTTTAACATGGGGTTAAACAGCAGGTGGTACATCATCCCCGGGGTGGTGGCAATGATCATGATGATCATTGCCGCGCTCCTTACTTCTATTTGTATTGCCCGGGAATGGGAGAGGGGCACTATGGAGCAGCTCATCTCTACCCCGGTCAAACCGCCGGAACTGATCATCGGCAAGTTCCTCCCGTATTTTACTATCGGATTCCTTGACCTGGCTATCGGAGTGGTCATGGCCAGGCTTGTTTTTGGCGTTCCTTTCATGGGGAGTTACTTATTACTTTCCGTTTTAAGCGCGCTCTTTCTGACCGGAGCTTTATCGCAGGGTATATTGATCTCAAGCGTTGCACGCACGCAGTTACTGGCAAGCCAGCTGGCGAGCCTGACCACTTTTATTCCGACCATGCTTTTATCCGGGTTTATTTATCCGATCTTTAATATGCCGAAAGCCGTCCAGGCAGTCACTTACCTGGTCCCCGCGCGTTATTATATCGTGATCCTGAGAGGATTATTCCTGAAAGGGAACACCATGGATGTGATGTGGGATGAAGCGGTATTCCTTCTATTATTTGCCTTATTGATGTTCGGGCTCGCCTTGAGGAAGTTCAAGAAAAAGGTGGCTTAAATATGTTTGAAAGGGCAAGGGCGGTATTGATCAAGGAGTTCAAGCAGGTCCTGCGCGACCCGCGGATGAAGACGGTGATCTTTATCTCTCCGCTTATCCAGATCCTCCTTTTCGGTTATGCCGCCAATAAAGACATCGACTATATCCCCACCGCGATCTATGATCAGGATAATACCAAGGAGAGCCGGGAGCTCTTAAGGCGCTTTACCTTTTCCAAATATTTCGTCCCCAAGTATTATATCGAAAACCGCCAGGATCAGGATTACCTGATCGATAAGGGCCTGACCAATATGGTGATCCGTATTGACCGGGGTTTTGGCCGCGACCTGAATGCGGGCAAAAAAGCGCAGGTACAACTGTCACTTGACGGCTCGGATTCAAATACGGCGATGATCATCCTGGGTTATGCCAATACCATCACCAGCGAGTTCCAGTATCAGGAGATGAAAAAAGAGGCGGAGTCAAAAGGTCTGCTGGCAGCCGGCCCCAGCGTTGACTTAAGGGAGCGCGCCTGGTTCAACCAGAACCTGATCTCCCGCAATTACTATCTGCCCGGGGTCATCGCCTCCATCGTTACCATGATGTCGCTTTTGTTGACTTCCATGGCTATTGTCAGGGAGAAGGAGATCGGCACCATGGAGCAGCTGATCGTCAGCCCCCTCAGGCCCTTAGAGCTCATCTTCGGCAAGCTCGTGCCTTTCGGAATAATCGCCCTGATCCAGGCCGGGCTGATCACCACCTTCGGCGTCCTCTGGTTCCATATCCCTTTCAGGGGGAGCCTGTTTTTGCTGGCGTTTTCCACGTGCATATATTTATTTACCACCCTCGGGGCCGGACTCTTTATCTCGACTATCGCCTCGACCCAGCAGGAGGCGATGATGTCCGTCTTTCTGTTCTACCTGCCAACATTCCTGCTCTCCGGATTCGCCTACCCGATAAATAATATGCCCCAGCTCATCCAGTGGTTCACCTTTATCAATCCCATGCGCTACTTTCTGGTAGTAGTGAGGGGGATATTCTTAAAAGGGGTAGGTTTTTCCGTGCTCTGGCCGCAGCTGGTGCCGCTTTTTATCATCGGGATCATCGTGATCACCATAAGCGCCCTGAGATTCGGAAAGAAGCTTGCCTGATAGATAACCTCCGTTTACAGAAATCTCTTGATATTTTAACCCCTTACGCTTATAATTGGACCTGCAAACTAAGTTGTTTTTACGTAAATAGGCTACACAGGCGTGGCTTGATGCTTTTAGTGATAAACATAACTTACGCATCTTAAGGCAACTCTCGTAATACAGAGGGTTGCCTATTTTTTTGCCCTGCCTAATTTTTAACCACCCTTAATGGAGGTTTAACTCATGCCCAGGCGCACAGACATTAAAAAAGTATTAATCATCGGCTCAGGCCCGATCATCATCGGACAGGCCTGCGAGTTTGATTATTCCGGGACCCAGGCCTGCAAGGCCCTGCGTGAAGAAGGCTATGAGGTCGTGCTGGTCAATTCCAACCCTGCCACAATCATGACTGATCCCGGCATGGCTGACCGGACTTACATCGAGCCGCTCACCGTAGAGAGCCTGACAAAGATCATTGAGAAAGAACGTCCCGATGCGCTTCTGCCGAACTTAGGCGGCCAGACCGGCCTGAACCTTTCTTCGGCGTTGTATAAAGCGGGAGTGCTGGATAAGTTCGGAGTCAGGATCATCGGGGTCAAGGCCGACGCCATAGAAAGAGGGGAGGACCGCGAGGCCTTCAAGGATACGATGAGAAAGCTGGATATCCCGGTGCCGCGCTCAGCTACCTGCAACAGCCTGGAGGAGGCTTACAAGGTGGTCCAGGAGCTCGGGTATCCCGTGGTCATCCGTCCGGCCTACACCATGGGCGGGACCGGAGGAGGCATCGCCTATAATAACGAAGACTTTGAGACTATCGTAAACCGCGGATTGAATGCCAGCATCATCCATCAGGTCCTCATCGAGGAGGCGGTCATCGGCTGGGAGGAGCTTGAGCTTGAGGTGGTGCGCGATGAGAAAAACCAGAAGATCACCGTCTGCTTTATCGAGAATATTGACGCGATGGGAGTCCACACCGGGGACAGTTTCTGCGTCGCCCCCATGCTTACCGTGCCTGAGCCGCTGCAGAAGAAACTGCAGGACTATTCCTACAGAATCGTCGAGGCGATCGGCGTAGTGGGAGGGACGAATATCCAGTTTGCGCACAACCTTAAAGACGACCGGGTGGTGGCGATCGAGATCAATCCCCGTACTTCCCGTTCTTCGGCCCTGGCGTCTAAAGCAACGGGATTTCCTATTGCCCGCGTCTCCACAAAACTTGCCGCAGGCCTGGCTCTCGATGAGCTGCCTTACTGGAGAAAAGGGACGCTTGAGAAATACGAGCCGTGGGGCGATTACGTGGTCATCAAGTTTGCGCGCTGGGCTTTTGAGAAGTTCCGCCAGGCAAAGGACGTCCTCGGCACGCAGATGAAGGCAGTGGGCGAAGTGATGAGTATCTCCAAGTCATTCAAGGAGGCTTTTCAGAAGTCCATCCGTTCGCTTGAGACGGCTAGATACGGCCTCGGCTTTGCCAAAGATTTCAACAGCCTCTCCCTGGATGAGCTTAAAGCCAGGCTAGTTTCTCCTTCCAGCGAGCGCGTATTCCTTATGTATGAGGCCTTGCGCAAGGGCGCGGCTGTCGATGAGCTTTACGCCCTGACCTTCATCGGGAAATGGTTCATCAGCCAGATGAAGGAGATGGCGGATTTTGAGCAGGATATGCTTGCCCGCGGCTGGAAGGGCCTGCCGGAGGCGGACCTGCGTAAAGCCAAAGAGTGGGGCTATAGCGATAGATATCTGGCTAAGATATTCCAGGTAAAGGAATCTGAAGTGCGCAGCCGCAGAAAGAAGGTCGTAGGTAATGCCCGTTTCGAACCAGTTCCGGTAAGCGGAGTAAAAGACGCTGCCTACTATTATTCTACTTATACTGCCGGAAAAGACCTGGTGCCGGTCTCTGAAAACAAGAAGATCCTGATCCTCGGGGGCGGGCCTAACCGCATCGGGCAGGGCATTGAGTTTGATTATACCTGCGTGCACGCGGCCTTTGCCCTGCGTGACGCAGGTTTTGAGACCATCATGATCAACTGTAATCCCGAGACGGTATCTACCGACTATGATACTTCAAACAAGCTTTATTTTGAGCCGCTAACCGTCGAGGATGTCCTGACCATCTGGGAAAAGGAGAAACCGCTGGGCGCGATCGTGCAGTTCGGCGGCCAGACCCCCCTGAATATCGCCTCAGAGCTGGAACAGAACGGCGTGAAGATCATCGGCACAAGCACTAAAGCTATCGCTTTTGCAGAAGACAGAGAGCTCTTCCGCCAGAAGATGATCCAGCTTGGTATCCGTCAGACCGAAGGGGGCACGGCATTCTCTCTGGAGGAAGCGGTCAGAATAGCTTCAAAGATCGGCTATCCGGTGATGGTGCGGCCCTCCTTTGTCCTGGGCGGACGCGGGATGGAAGTGATCTATGACGAAAAGATGCTCACCAGGTACGCCAAAGAAGCGATACAGGTCTCACCGGAATACCCCATGCTCATCGACCGCTTCCTGGATAACGCCATCGAATGCGAGGTGGATGCGCTTTGCGACGGAAAAGATACATTTGTCGCCGCGGTGATGGAACATATTGAATATGCCGGGATACATTCCGGCGATTCCGCCTGCACCATCCCTTCGCGCAGCATTAAACCGGAGCATTTAAAGACTATCGGGGAGTGGACAGAAAAGATCGCCGTAGAGTTAAAGGTGGTCGGACTGATCAATATCCAGTACGCCATCTGCGACGACCAGGTCTATATTTTGGAGGCTAATCCGCGCGCTTCGCGCACTGTGCCGCTGGTAGCCAAGACCATGGGCATTCCCCTGGCGCGTATCGCCACCCAGCTGATACTCGGGAAAAGAATAGCCGATTTTCCGGAATTAAAAGAACGTAAGCTCCCCTATGTCACGGTCAAGGAGGCGGTATTCCCCTTTAATATGTTCCCGGAGGTGGATCCGCTGCTCGGGCCTGAGATGCGCGCAACCGGAGAGGTGATGGGCATCGGCCAGGATTTCGGGATCGCCTTTTTTAAGGCCCAGGAATCGGCAGGCACAAAGCTGCCGACGCAGGGAAACGTCCTTGTGACCGTGGCGGATAAGGATAAGTTTGAGCTCTTCCCGCTCGCGGCAAAGTTAGCGCAGCTTGGATTCCGGATCCTTACTACCGAGGGTACGCGCCGCTTTCTGAAAGAAAAAGGGGTTGATTCGGAGCTCATCAAAAAACTTCACGAAGGCCGGCCTAATATAGCCGATGCGATCAAGAATAAAGAGGTCAACCTGATCATCAATACTCCCGTCGGCAGGATGAGCGTTTATGACGACAGCTATATCCGGATGCTGGCTATCCAGCATAAGATCCCCTATGTGACTACCATGGCAGCTGCCCGGGCAACGGTCGACGGTATTGATTCGGTAAAAAAGAAACAGAGCGGCCCGATGTCTTTACAGGAGTACCACCAGTTGTTGAAGGAATACGAGGCGCAGGAAGCCAGGCGCGCCTGAAATCATACCCCCTCGCCATAAACGCCGGCCGGATTTCTTCGAAATCCGTCTCGGCATGGCTCGGGGTAAATTCGCAGACGCTGAATGTAATTAAACTATGCAGCTACAACTTATGTTCGCTCATTTCATTCGCTCCATAAGTTGTCTGCTCATTTAAGGAGGTGCATATGTCGGTGAAAGAGATAACCGTAAGCGAGCTGGATACGAAAAAGTTCATCCAGGAGAAGGCTGGCGAGATCAGCAGCATCGTGGGCGACGGGATCGCCATTAACGCCCTTTCCGGAGGCGTTGATTCTTCCGCCGTAACTATGCTCGGCCATCAGGCGTTAGGAGAGAGGCTCAAAACCTATTTTATCGACAACGGGATCATGCGCGATGGAGAGCCGGAACAGATAGCCTCGATATTTAAGAATCTGGGGGTGCATGTGGAGATCGTCCCGGCGCAGGATGAGTTTTTTGCCGCACTTAAGGGCATCACTGATCCGGAGGAGAAACGCGAAGCGATCACCCAGACATTCTACAAAGAGGTCTTCGGTAACCTGGTGAAAAAGAGCGGGGCAAAATACCTCCTGCAGGGGACTATCCTTACTGATGTGGATGAGACAGTAGCCGGGATCAAGCGCCAGCATAATGTCTTTGAGCAGTTGGGCATCGACCCGCAGGAAGCGTTCGGGTATAAGATCATCGAACCTCTGGTACAGCTGAGAAAGGACGGCGTGCGTAAAATCGCCGAAGCCCTGGGCCTGCCTGCCTCTATCTACAACCGGATGCCTTTTCCCGGGCCTGCGCTCTCCGCGCGCGTCATCGGAGAGGCGACCCGCGAGAAGATCGCTCTGGTGCGCAAGGCCACCTCTATCGTGGAAGAAGAACTGAATTCAAGCCGCGCCTTCCAGTATATGGCCATACTGCACAATGACCGGGTCACCGGCATGCGCGATAATAAACGGGAGTTCGGCCAGCAGATCGAGATCCGCTGCTGGGATAGTATCGACGCCCGCAAGGCCCGTCCCACGCATATGGATTTCGCAGCCCTTGAAAAACTGGCAGGCAGGATAGTCGCGGAAGTCCCGGGCGTAGTGAGCGTCACCTACAACATCACCGCTAAGCCGCCTTCTACGATGGAAGCGGTCTGATCTGCAGAAGGAGGAGGGTATGAAGCTAAGAGGAGTTGTTTTGGCATTGACGGGATTGATTATTTTTAGCACACTGGTCTTTGCCGCAGAAGAGGCGATCCCGGCCGGCCCCTGGAATTATATCAACGGCGTCTGGGTTAAAGTTGAGCTTCCGGATAAGGCTTCTCCCTGGGAATGGGTCCCCGGCCACTGGAAAGCGGGCAAATGGGTCCCCGGCCACTGGAAGATGGTTGATCCGGGTTCAGACGACGCCCTGGAATGGGTGGGCGGTTACTGGAACCCGGCAGGCAAATGGGTCCCCGGCCATTGGAGAAAGGTAAAGGCGGTTTCGGGGAAATACTGGGTACGCGGCCACTGGAAGAACGGAAGATGGGTCTTGGGGCACTGGGCAGATGCTTCACCCGGCAAAAATAAGGTCTGGATCCCCGGCCATCACGGCCCCCGCGGCAAATGGATCCCCGGCCACTGGGAATATAAGTAGTTAGATAAAGGGCGGTTCTCTGGATATGACGCTTAAAAATCAGGACCGCCCTGATTTTCTTTATAGAGAAGTTCAAATAAAGGTTAGGGAAGCCTTTATTTTGTGGTAAAATAATGCTCTGATTAAGGAAAGGAGCATGGCAATGTATAAATTGATCCTGTTATGTGCAGTTTTGGTTTCCAGCGGCTGCGCCAGCGTCCAGCCCGTAGAAAAAAGCAGCCTCACTCCGGGTATGGCTAAGGCCAAGATCATAAAGGGAGAGACCCTGCAGAACGAGATCCTTGAGGTCTTCGGCCCGCCCAACATCATCACCAAAAATAAGAGCGGCAACGAGGTCTGGACCTATGACCGGGTTTCAGTAGAAAAAGGTACTTCAGATGTTTATGCCACGGTGATCATTGCCGGCGGCGCAGGCAGCAGGTCCTCGACTTCCACCCGTACCTTCACCCTGATGATCGAGTTCGGCGACAATGACGTGGTCAAAGATTTCAGCTACAGGTCGAGCGCTTTTTAGGAGAAAGATATGAGAAAGTTTTACCTGATATGGACGCTTGCGGTCCTGATCTCAGGCTGTGTTGCGCCCCTTACGCCATTACAGAGAAGGGGTATTGAGTCCCGCGAATTAGAAGGGACTTTCGAAGACGCCTTTAAGGCGACGCTGCAGGTCTTTCAGGATTACGGATATGTCATCCGCAGTTCCGATTACCACTCAGGGGTCATCCAGGGCGAGACCGGGATCAAGAAGAACTTTATCGGCCTGATGACCAACCAGGAGATAACCGCGACCCTTGAGCAGTACGGAGAAGGCCGGGTAAAGGAGAGGCTGTCGCTGGTAAAGAAATACAAGTCCAGCTCCCAGTACGGCACGCAGGAGGATTCGGAGCTGGTCGAAGACCCGGAGTTCTTTCAGAAGATATACGACGACATCCAGAAAGAGATGTTCATCAGGAAGAATCTGGCAAAATAGAAATGCCCCTTGAGTTTTTACGCAGTTTTAGAGTCAGGCTTGCCTTCTTTTTTATCCTGGCGATGGCTGCTGCCGCTGCAAGCGCTGATTTCCTCATTTACCGCTACGCGTTAAGATCGCAGTTTGAGCAGCTGCGCCAGAAGCTTTCGGCCGTAGCCCAGACCGCCGCAAGCGCTGTGGATGTCCCGGCTCTGCAGGCGATCCCGCAAAACAAAGAAGGGATCGATTCCCCCCAATATCAGCAGATCGCAAAAAACCTCAATAAGATAAAAGATGCGGTAGCCGGGATCAAGTATATCTATATCCTCGCATATTCCGGAAAGCCCGGCATCCTTAAGTTCATTGTGGATGCCGAGGCCGGCGAAGCGGATACGCAGGGACCCCAGACCTATCCGGGTTACGAATATGACGCTACGCGTTTTCCCGAAATGGTCAAAGGTTTTGAGGGCCCGGCTGCGGACAGGACGCTTGAGAAGGATGAATGGGGGGTATTTCTTTCCGGTTATGCGCCTATACGCGACGCTTCCGGTAAGGCAGTAGCGATACTGGGCGTGGATATGCGGGCTGAGGATGTTTACAGCGTGCAGAAGGAGGTCAGGAAGCGGGCAGTCTCCGTATTTATCCTGGGCCTGGGGCTGGCGATCATATTCAGCTTCTTTATCTCCGCAGGAGTCTCGCGCCGGATCCGGGAACTGACGCGGGGAGTAGACCGCCTGGCGCAGGGGGATTTTGATCACCGGATAGCGGAGAAAGGCGATGACGAATTAGCGCGCCTTATCCGGTTTTTCAATAAGATGTCCGGCGCCCTTAAGTTCTATATGGAGGAACTTAGGCGCACAACTGCGGAGAAAGAGCGCCTGGTAAAGGAGATCGAGATCGCCCGGGGCATACAGCAGAGTTTTCTGCCGGCAGCCTGCCCGGAGATCGAGGGGTTTGAGATCGCTGCGGTGAACCTGCCGGCGCGGATGGTGGGAGGCGACTTTTACGATTTTATCCCCATAGAAAAAGATAAGTGGGGCCTGGTGATAGCCGATGTCTCGGGTAAAGGCGTGCCTGCGGCACTTTTTATGGCGCTCTCCCGGACCCTGGTGCGCGCCAGTGCCTCAGTCACGCTTTCTCCGGACCAGGCGCTGAACCGCGCCAATGACCTGATCCTTCAGGATGCCAAGACGAATATGTTTGTCACCCTTTTTTACGCAGTGCTGGATGCAAAGATGCGCACTCTTAAATACGCCAATGCCGGGCACAATCCTGCGCTGCATGTCAGGGGAGGTGCAAGCGATATCGTGTTATTAAAGGCCCAGACCATGCCGCTTGGGATAATGTCCGATATCAGGGCCAGGACAGAGGAGATCGCCCTGCAAAAGGGGGATGTGATCCTGCTCTACACCGACGGCGTGACCGAGGCGGTGAATGAAAATAAGGCCTGGTTCGATATGGAAAGACTGGAAACATTGACGCGGAATAACCGGCACCTTTCTGCGCAGGTGATCATCCGCAAGGTGCAGGATGAGGTGGCGGATTTTGTCGGCAATCAGCCGCAGTTTGACGATATTACTTTGATGGTCATCAAGGTGGTTTAAAAAGAATAGGAGGTAAAATGAAGAAAGTGATGTTAGTGATAATCATCGGTGCGCTCATCCTCTGCTTTACCGGCGCAGGCCTCACTCAGGAGACTCAAGCCTCCAAGGCCCTGCAGACAAAAACCGTGGACGTAGATAATGACGGCGACCCGGATGTTACTTATTATCATGACGGAAATGTCATTGCTAAGGCCGAGGCGGATACAAATAACGACGGCAAGCCTGATGTCACCGTCTACACCAAAGACGGAAAATTCGAATCCGCAGAGGTAGATACTGATTATGACGGGACCCCGGATAAAAAGTTCTCCGATGTGGCGGAGTTCAACGCCTGGTTGAATAAGAATAACCCTGATTTTGAAAAGCACCTGAATCAGCCTGACTGGGAAGTGGCAATGTTTAGGTTCTAAAGAGCTCCAAAAGAGTTTTTCAAGCTAAAGATAAGTGCTATAATAAGATGCGTTATCCGCATTCCTTTAGGGAGGGGAGATCATGAAGCAGTTCGTCTTGTTGCTGGCCGTTGTAATTATTTTCGGCGGCTGTGCGTATCAGAAGGAATACAGAGACTCAAAGGATATTGCCAAAAGAAACAGCGATAGCCTGGTGAAACTCAAAATTGGCATGTCCAGGGATGAGCTGTTTGAGCTCATGGGGAATCCCGAGAAAACGCAGGCCAATACTTTCGGAGGTCAATCGACAGAAGTCCTCTCCTTCAGGATAAAAACGGATTATTTCAGTAATGATGACGATTCTAATTTTATCCAGGTAGTCGTGCGGGAGGGAAAAGTAACCGGCTGGGGGAATAGTTTCTTCAGCCAGGCTTTCCAGTAGAGCGATGCAACCTGCGTCTAATTTCGTCAAATACATGCGCCACGGCTCATCCATCGTCAAAGGCACGATCGAGATGGCCAGGTTTACGGTCCCCTACCGCATCTATGAAAGCGCCGGCCCGCATGTAGTCTGCATCAACGGCGTGCAGCAGTCCATGGCCATGTGGCATTCTTTTGTCCTGCGTTACGCTCCGCATTACCGCATCGTCCTCTTTGATTTTCCCGGCCAGGGCAAAGGCAAGGTTGAATCCGGGCCGATCTTTATTTCTCTCGATGAGCAGGTGGAGGTCTTACGCGAAGTGATCAGGGCTACCGGGACCGGCAAGGACCTGACTATCTGCTCTGCCTCCTGGGGCGGGATCGTCGCTATCGCCTTTGCCTCGCGTTTTCGTAGTGAAGTAAAAAGATTATGCCTGGCCAGCCTAGGTACAAAGGCCAATGATAAGATGATCGAGACGATCCAGAAAGGCGGCCGTATCGACCCCGGTGACCGCCAGAAAATGGCGGATATGCTGATTGAAAGTTTCGGCCAGAGCCTTCCGGAAAATATCAAGAAAAAGATCGTGACACAGTTCAAGACTCTGAGCGAAGAGAACCTTAAGGCATTCTATGAGCACGGCCTTTTTGTCGTCGCGACTAAGAAGATCGGCGACCTGATCAATCTTTCGAATATCACGGCAAAGACTTATCTTATCCACGGCGAAAAAGACACGATCATTGACCTGGAAGACGTCAATTTCCTAGCTTCTCAGATACCTCACTGCGAGGTAAAGGTGGTAAGAGGCGCAGGGCATTTCCTGCATATGGAACGAGAAGATATTTTTGATATTTATAAGGATATCCTGCCCATACCGCCCCTTAAGCCGTCAGCCAGATAAAAAGGAGAATAAAAGTGGAGCCGAAAGAAAGACCCGATGAAGGCATGGCCAAAGAGCTTAAGGAATTGCGCCAGATCGTACAGCAGTCAAACAGCATCATCCTGAAGATGGACACCAAAGGCAACATCACTTTTTTCAATGATTTTGCCCAGCGATTTTTCGGTTTTTATAAGGATGAGATCATCGGAAAGAACGTCTTAGGCACCATCGTACCCAAGACCGACCGGGCAGGAAAGGACCTTGAGTCGATGCTTAAGGACCTTGAAGAGAACCCCGAGCGCTATTCGGTGAATGAGAACGAAAATATGCGCCATAACGGGGAACTGGTGCGCATTGTCTGGTCAAATCGGCCGATCATCAACGATGAGGGGCAGATCAGCGAGATCATCTGCATCGGGAATGACATCACGCGTCTTAAGAAATAAAGAGAGGGGCATGGCGTGGCGCGGATAAGGAACCTTTTCTTCATTCTTCTGCTTTTTGCCGCAGCCTTTTTTATTTTAAGCCGGCACTTTGCCAATCAGAGGCTTGAAAAAGCCATCGAACGCCTGAGCGCTGATTCCCGCATTGCCGAGATCCTGGTCACTCAAGTCAAGACCGACCCCAAGACCCGTAAGGCCCGCACTACCATTAAGTTCCTCGAATACGATACGAGGCAAAGGCCTCTTGCCCCGAGGTATTTCGCATTTTCGGGAAACACCATCCAGCTGCAGTCGCTGGTGATGAGGTTCGATGATTTTTATGTTAAGAAAGGCCACCCCTTAAAAGGCAGGAGCGCCTACATCTTTATGAAGGCCTTTAGCCTTAACGGCAGTCAAGCCGAAGTTTATGAGATAAATAATATGAGCGAGGTGCCTTCAGGTTATAAAACAGAAGGGAAGGACAGTGCCTTTGATAATGCGCTCTGGAAGAGATTCTGGGATTATGCCCTGAAGCCGGATGAGGCAAAGAGGATGGGCATAAAGAACGCCCAGATTGAAGCGCCGGGTACAAGATTCATCCCGGGAATGCTTTACACCGTAAAGATCGAGCATGACGGCGGCATGCGTATAGACGCCCGTCCGCTGCCAGGGATCCTTAAGGGGGAGAAGATCAATTTTTAGATAGGGATGAAAATTTTAAAGCGCTTTATCATTTTTCTGGGAATAATTTTTCTCGCGATTACGCTCTTTCTGTATGGCCTCTTCTTTTATGTGAAGCACCTCAAGATCAAGGACATCGTCGAGCAGGAAATAGAAGAGGAGCTCGGCATCAAGGTCAGCATTAATAAACTTGAGCTTTCGCCGTTACTGACTTTCATCGGCGCAAAGGGGCTGACTATCCACAACCCCGCGGGTTTTCCTGAGGGTGAACTTGCCTATATCTCCTCGATCCACTTTATAATTGACCCTGTCGACTGCATCATCCGCAAAAAACCCAACATCTACCTTTTTGCCCTGAACCTTGAGCGCCTGAACGTCGTAAAGAATAAAGAGGGCAGAGTAAACCTGAAGGAGATACTTCCCATTAAAGATCAATCCGCGCCTAAAGATGATGTGCCTTTCAGTTTTGACGTGATCATCCTGAGTATCGGGGATGTTTATTACACGGATTACAGCATGAAGGCGCATAAAACGCATAAATACCATATCGGCATTGATAATCAGGCTTTCGTAAACCTTGAGGATGAGAGCGAAGTGATAAGGCTCATCGTTTACAAGGCCCTGCAGAACACGGATATCGGCAAGCTGATTAATTTGACGCTAAGCCCGCTCATTTCGCAGGTAACCGGAGCCGTAGATATTGCCTGGGGGACTGCTGCGTTCGGAGTTAAGAGCGCAGCCGAGATCGCCAGCATCCCGTTCAAGCTGATCTTCGGCAGAGAATAGGAGGAGAATATGCAAGGCTTCCTGGTCAAATGGCTGATCAATTCGTTTTCGCTCTTCATTGTCGCGCACATCGTCAAAGGCATCGAGGTCCCGCATCCCCTGACCGTACTTGTCGTTGCCCTGGTATTAGGCATCATCAATGCTTTCCTGCGGCCGCTGGTCATCCTGGTCACTTTACCCATCAACATCTTTACCCTCGGGATATTCACCCTGTTTATCAACGGAGCGCTTTTTTACCTGGTCTCCAAGATCGTCAAGGGCTTTGTGATCACCGGATTCTGGCCGGCATTCTGGGGATACATCCTATTTAGTATCATCAGTTTTCTGTTAAGCCTTTTAGTGCTGGGAGAAATGAAATAGATAGACATCCTATAAAGATCGTATATATGATTACGCAGATTAAAAAGCGTAGATTACGCAGATAAAAGTTTTAATCTGTGTAATCTGTTTTTTCCCGCTAAGCTATCCGAGGGCGGGGCAAGATTCCGCCCTAGATTTATTCTCTTGGCGGGAATAATCTGTGTAATCAGGTATAATCAGTGATTATACCTGAGGATTATACCAGGAGGCGGATATGAATATCACCATTATGCTTACCGCAGCCAGGATCGTCAGCCTGGCCATCGGTTTCATGGGTTCGGTACTTTTAGTGAGCCCCAAGACCATGAGGGAGCTTGTCGCATTCTGGTCTGCGGGAGACAGGATATATCTGGCCGGATTGCTCAGGGTCCTTATCGGCACAGTCCTTTTGTCCGTCCGGGGCTGCCGCTGGCCGTTGCTGGTCAATCCGGTCGGCCTCTTGATCATGATCGGCGGAACGTTCATCTTCGTTGTGGGCAGCCACAGGATCAAGCTGTGGCTCTCCTGGTGGGAGAAGAGGCCGGAGCTCGTCATCAGGCTATTGGGCCTTTTTACTTTGAGCCTTGGCTCGCTCCTTTATTATGCCGTCGGTTTCGGCACTAGATAAGAGCGAGAGTTTAAGGTATAATACTTCAACTATGCGCAACAAAATATTCCCGAAACTGATATGCCTACCTGCCTTTGCCGTATTCCTCGGCGGCTGCGCCTTTTTTACGCACTATGATCAGGTGATGACCCTGAAGGCTATCGGCGACAATCAGGCCCAGATCCAGAGATACCTGGATAAGCAGAAGGCGCTCTTTGCAAAGCTTCTTGATGACGCAAAAAACGGACGCCTGGAAAAAGGCTCTTCGCAGAACAGGGTAGCCGCCAGATACGGAGAGCCGATCTATATACGTCAGGAGGGCCCGGAAAGGGGCTCAAGCGAAGTCTATGTCTACCGCCACCCGACGCAATACTTCTCCTCGGACATGGTCTATCTTTATTTCAACGAAAAAAAACTGGCTAAATGGGAGATAATTTTAGCAGACCCAAAAAAGAATCCCTGACCCCCATTCTTTAAAGTAGGGCAAAAAGGAGAAAAAAGATGAACAGGGCCTATCCGGTAATAATTTCGCTTCTTGCGGCGGTAGTGATCATGGCTTTCTTCATGCCCTGGATCAGGGTCGAATCCGAGGCCATGGGTTTTTTCAATAAATTATTCGGCGGCAAAAAAGGGGCGCAGGTGGAAAGCATCAGCGGCTTCAGGATACCTATCATCGCCAACAGCGAAGAATCAAAGATGATGATCGATATCATCATGGCCTATGATCCGGACGCAAAAGACCCCTCAAAAAGAAGCTATTTGGTCTGGCTGTATCCGACTTTGGCGCTGATGATCCTCTTTTTTAGCCTCGCCTTTCCCCGGAACAGTTGGGTAAATCTTGGCTGCGGCATCCTTGCGGCGCTTGTCTTCGGTTTTGGTATGTATAAAGTGATGAATGCGGACACAAACAGGACGCAGTTTATGACCCTTACCGTCGGCCCTGGGGTCTGGGTCACGCTCTGGGGGTATCTGGCGATAGGCATCGCCGGGTTGTTCAAGTTCGTTTCCCTAAGCATCAAAAAGCCGCAGTAGCTAGATATGCGCGACGGGATACTGGTAGTCAATAAGCCCAAGGGGATGACTTCGCACGATGTGGTGGATGCGGTGCGCCGGTGTCTAGGCATCCGTAGAGTCGGCCATGCCGGCACGCTTGATCCTCTGGCAACCGGGGTATTGGTGGTATTGGTCGGAAAATGCACGAGCCTCTTTGACCGCTATCAGAAACTGGAAAAAGAATATGTCGCAGAGCTCACCCTGGGCGTAAAGATGGCAAGCGGAGATGCCGGAAGCGCTATTTTGGAGAGAAAAGATTTCAGCCATATTACCCGGGAGGCGGCAGCGGATATCTTGCGGCATTTTACCGGTACCCTTATGCAGGTCCCCCCGATGTTCTCTGCGCTTAAGTTTAAAGGAAAAAAACTTTACGAGCTGGCCCGCAAAGGAATAGAGGTTGCGCGCCCCGCGCGCATGATAGAGGTAAAAGAGCTCAAGCTCCTGGACTTTGACCTCCCCCGTTTCAGGTTTTACCTGAAATGCTCCCACGGCACGTACGTGCGCAAGCTCGGAGAAGATATCGCAGAGGCGTTGGGGAGCGTCGGCTACCTCTCGCATCTGGAGAGGCATAGCGTCGGCAGCTTTACTATGGATCAGGCGATCGAGCTTTCCCGGGTGAACGAGGCCGCAATAAGACAGATACCGCCTGCTAAGGAGAAATAATGAGAAAAGAAAGGTTAATCATTGTCTTTATTTTGCCGCTGATCTTAAGCCGTGCATTATATGCGGAGACCATAATCCTTAAATCCGGAAGGAAGGTCGAGGCCAACATCATCGAAAAAAACGAGCAGTTCGTGGTCCTGGATTTTAAGGGCGCGCCTATCACGTATCATGCCTTTGAGGTGGAGAGCATAGACGGCGAGCCGGTGTTGGCAAAGCCGAAAAAGGAGGGCAAAGAGATCATCCGGCTGGAGACGATCAGCCCCGAGGACTACCTTCAGCGGGGGGATGCCTATTATTCAAAAGGGGACTTTGATCAGGCGATCGCCGAGTTTGACCTTGCCATAAAGATAAAACCGGACCTCGCCCAGGCCCATGCCAAACGCGGCCTCGCCGAGGCGGATAAAGGAGGCCTTGACCGGGCGATTGCGGATTACACCCGCGCCGTCGAGATCGATCCGAAATACGAGGAGGCCTATTACACCCGCGGCCTGGCCTATGCCCGTAAGGGCGATACTGAAAAAGCCCTTGCCGATTATAGCAGGGCCGTCGAAATAAACCCGGAATACATCCAGGCCTATCTTAACCGCGCCTTCATCAATATCAATAAGGCCCTGCCCGAGAAGACGATCACTGACCTTGACCGGGTGATCAAGATCAATTCTAACCTTGCGGTAGCCTATTATATCCGTGGTATCGCCTACGCCAATAAAGGGAATCTTGAGCAGGCGATCTCGGATTACTCCAAAGCCATCAAGATAAATCCCAATTACGCTGAGGCCTACACCAACCGCGCGCTTGCCTATGTCTATAAGGCGATGATCGAACAGACGCGCATGGATCCCAATTCCCCTAAGGCCTACATCAATATCGGCCTGACTAAGGCGAACAAGGCGGATTTTGACCGCGCAGTCGCCGACTGCGATAAGGCGGTCGAGATAGCGCCCGCTTTTTCCGACGCCTATATCGCGCGCGCGAGGGTCTTCTTTTTCAGGCAGGAGTATGATAAATCCTGGGCTGATGTGCGTAAGGCAGAAGAACTGGGCGCAAAGATCGATCCCCAGTTCCTGGAGGACTTAAAGACCGCTTCAGGAAAAGAGAAATAAGATGAAAAAGAAACTCGCCTTCCTGACCGTTTTTTTTCTCATACTTTCCGGCATCACGGCTGCGCAAGATACCGCATCCGGAACCCGGTTTGAGGCCAAGGTTGTAGCTTCGGCTAGCCTTGACTTCATCAAGGAGTGGCTCGGCGCGCACTATAATCAGGTCGTTGAGATCGACCCCGTTACCGAAGTAAGGCCGGAACAGGTCTTTTATGTGGCGGCTATCGTTAGCGGTTTCGGCCTCACACCCGAAGGGGGGACGGATATTGCCGGAGACCTTATTTTGATCGAGCCGGCAGGGGCGGTCGTCTATGAGCAGAAGGATATCTTCGCTCATAAGATCGCTTCTGGGCATCCTGCCGAAGGCTTTATCATGCTTGATCCGGCTGTGGATATGGCCCTTGAGGAAGAGGACCCCGAGGGGACATATACGATCAGGGTGGCGGCCAGGGATAAGGTCTTAAACCAGGAAGCCCTTGGTGAATACAGCGTCGAGCTCAAGGCAGGCGCAGCCGAGCCGGTAAGGCAGGAGAGTTTTGCTTCGATCGAAGATTTCGGAAAATGGATGACTTACTATTATATAAGGCCCGAGCCGGAGAAGGTCGGTACGGCGATCCGTTTCTACGCCGATTCCGAGCTCTTTGCTAAAGAGACTACGCACCTGGTCACCGCTACTTTTTTTGCCGCGGCATTGAAAAAGGACCCGGGGGCGCAGAATGTTGCGCTTTACGAGATCTCTTCCAGCGGCTCACAGGACGTAAAAGAAGCCTTTTTGCACATCCTCTGGCTGGTGAATACCGCCCAGAGCAGGGAGATGATAATCAGATCCGTTGGGGAATGGCAGTCCGACGAACTTAAAAAGAGCGCCGATGAGCTGCTGAAAAGCCCGGTACCGGATATCCTGAACGAACCGGTCAATGACGCCATGCGCCTGGATATGCTCTGGGCGATGTTTCTGGCGACCGGTGACCCCCAGCCGGTGAAGAAGATCATCGCATTGATCCATCTTAAAAAAGACGGCGTCGGTGAAGAAGCGCTTTTAGGCGCGGCTGCGCACTGGTCGCTTGCCTCTAACGCACTGCAGCATCGTAAAGTCTATGATATCTGTAAAGAAGCCCTGCAGAATGCCGATCCGCTGACGCAGAAGATCCTTGAGGGGATAATTCAGGAAGTGGACAACAAGGCCGCTTCAGAATAATTGGGAGATTAATATGCCTATAATGGAGATCAGCGTCATACCCGTCGGGACCAAATCTACATCCATCAGTAAGTATGTGGCTAAAAGCGACTTGGTATTAAAGAAAGCAAGGGCCAAGAGCCAGGTCACCGCCATGGGCACTATCGTAGAATCCGGGTCCCTGGATAAGCTTTTTAAGCTTGCGGAAAAGATGCACAAGACAGCCTTTAACAGCGGGGTGAAGCGCGTAGTCACCTCCATTACTATCGACGACAGAAAAGACAAAAAGGCGACGATCGAAAGCAAGGTGGAGAGCGTCAGAAAAAGGTTAGGACTTTAGGATGAAAGGACGAGCATGAAGAGCCCATTTGAATTAAGCCCGCAGGACCTGAGGAACGAATGCGACCCGGCGACCTTTGATTTTGAGGCTACCGATCAGATCTCCGTCGAAGACAAGATGATCGGCCAGGAGCGCGCGCTTTCGGCCATAGAGTTCGGCCTGAACATGAAGAGCCAGGGCTACAACCTTTATGTCGCCGGCATCACCGGCACCGGAAAGACTACCGCCATCATCCGCGCGGTAAAGGAGCTGGCGAAGAACGAATCCATACCTGATGACCTCTGTTACCTTTATAATTTCGAGCGCCCGGATGAGCCCAAGGCCTTGAAACTGTCCGCGGGCCTGGGCTATCAGTTTAAGAAGGACACCGAAGAGCTGGTCAAGGACCTTGAGACCGAGATCCAGAAGGCTTTTTTAAGCGAAGATTACGAGCGCCATAAGAAAGGGATCCTGGACAGGTTTGAGGAGGAAAAGGAGAGGCTCAACCTTGAATCAGAGAGGTTTGCCCGCCAGAAAGGATTCCTCCTGCAGCAGACGCTCACCGGTTTAATGGTTGTCCCGGTAGTCAAGGGCCGTCCGGCAACGGAGATGATCTACGAGAAGCTTTCCCCGGATGAAAAAGAGCGCCTGAAAAAAGAGGAAGAGCAGGTGCACGAGAAGCTTTACGACAATTCGCGTAAGATCCGCGAGCTCTGGCGCCAGACCAAAAGCGACATAGAGGACCTGGACAAGCGGGTCGGCCTTTATGCCACCGGCCACCTGATCGATGAGCTAAGAAAAAAATACAGCGATCAGCCCGAGATCCTCAAACACCTTGATGATATACAGAAGGATATTTTGGAGAATCTGGATTCTTTTAAGAAGGAAGGAAAGCCGGAGATCGCGCTATTGCCTGCGGGCCGCGGCGAAGAAGATATCCTGAAAAAATACGGGGTTAACCTGTTAGTAGACAACTGCAATACCCGCGGAGCTCCGGTAGTCATCGAGCATAATCCCACCTATTATAATCTGGTCGGTAACGTGGAATACCGCCCGCAGTTCGGGGTCCTGACCACTGACTTTACTATGATCAAGGCAGGGGCGGCTCATAAGGCAAACGGGGGGTATCTCATCCTGCAGGCACATGAACTCTTAAGAGATTATTTCGCCTGGTCAGCCTTAAAGAAGATCATGCTTTATAAGCGGGTAAAGATCGAGAATGTGGCCGAGCTTTACGGTTTTGCGCCCACTGCCGGGCTTAAGCCCGAGCCTATGCCCGTGGACCTTAAGGTAGTGATCGTGGGGAATCCCCTGATCTATCATCTTTTGTACGTCTATGACGAGGACCTGCGCAAGCTCTTTAAGGTAAAAGTTGATTTTGATACATCTAATAAAAGGACTCCCACCCTGGTCTATCAATATGCGCATTTTATGGCGGCAAAATGCAAGGAAGAAAATCTTATGCCTTTTAAGAAAGATGCGGTGGCCCAGATCGTCAATTACGGCTCGCGCCTCATCTCGCATAAGGAGAAGCTCTCGGCGCGGTTTTTGGAGATCGTGGACATTATGCGCGAATCCGATTACTGGGCAAGGCGCGAAGGGGCAAAACTGACCGAAAGAAGGCACGTGAAGAAGGCGCTGGAGGAAAAGTTCTACCGCTCAAACCTTATCGAAGAGAAGATCCGCGAACTGATCCGGGAGAATACCCTGATCATCGATACAGAAGGCAGAAAAGCCGGTTCGATCAACGGCATCTCGGTTCTGGATATGGGAGATTATTCTTTTGGCCGGCCTTCGCGTATCACGGCAGTCACTTTTTCCGGGAAAGGCGGGATTATTAACCTTGAGAGGCAGGTAAAGATGAGCGGAAGCATCCATTCCAAGGGCGTGCTCATCTTAAGCGGGTATCTGGGTTCAAAATACGCGCAGGATAAACCCCTGGCCTTATCGGCGAGCGTCTGCTTTGAGCAGCTTTATGAGGAGGTGGAGGGAGACAGCGCTTCCAGTACCGAGCTTTACTGCCTGCTTTCAAGCCTCGCAGGCCTGCCCTTGAGGCAGGATATTGCGGTGACCGGTTCAGTGGATCAGCAGGGCAGGGTACAACCAGTAGGCGGGATCAACGAGAAGATCGAAGGGTTCTTTGAGGCCTGCAGGGTAAAGGGCATGACCGGAACACAGGGCGTGATCATCCCTAAGGAGAACGTAAAGCACCTGATGCTTAAGGATGAAGTGATCGAGGCAGTAGCGCAGGGAAAGTTCCACGTCTATAGCGTCGAGACGATTGACGAAGGGATCGAGATCCTTACCGGAGTAGAAGCAGGAAAGCTTTCGCCCGACGGCTCTTACCCCAAAGATACCGTAAATTACCGCGTAAATGAGAAGTTAAAAGCTTACGCGGACCTCTCTGAACAGGCAAAAAAGAAAGAGTGAAAAGTAAGGTTTTTTTGGCCAGGGTAGATGAAGGTGATCCTCCGGAATTGATCCGGGAGAAGTTTGCCCTCCTGGTAAGAGAGAGCAGGGCCCTGGATTTTGTCAAAGAGGATGAACGCGTTGCCCTGAAACTCCATTTCGGAGAAGAGGCAAACACCGGATATGTCAAGCCCGAGTATGTCCGGGTAGCGGTAGATGAGCTTTTGCGAAAAAAAACGCGGCCTTTTTTATCCGACACCAACACTCTTTACCGGGGCAGGAGAATGACTGCCCCGGAGCACCAAAAATTAGCTGCCGAGCACGGCTTTACTCAAGGTGCCTGCGCTGCGCAGGTCATCATTCCCGACGATACGCAAAAAGAGAATATCCGCGAAATAGAAGTCAACGGAAAGTTTATCAAGGCCGCTAAAGTCGCGCGCCTCTTTGCGGATGCGGACGGCCTGGTAGATATCGCCCATTTTAAGGGGCATATCATGACCGGTTTTGGCGGAGCACTGAAGAATGTCGGGATGGGCTGCGCCTCGCGCGAAGGCAAGCTCGCGCAGCATTCGGATATTTCCCCTTTCGTGATCGAGCAGAATTGCAAAGGCTGCAGCGTCTGCATCGAGGCCTGCCCCGTGGACGCCATCACTCTGATCAGGGAAAAGGCGAGCATTGATAATGCCAGATGCATCGGCTGCGCTACCTGTATTGCGGTCTGCCCGTATATGGCCATCGAGGTCAACTGGGAGGCGGGGGGCGATAAGATCCAGGAGAAGATGGTCGAGTACGCCTCGGCGATACTTTTGCCTAAAAAGAATAAATGCGCCTTCTTTAATTTCCTGATAAAGATTACCAAGGAGTGCGACTGCCTGGCTAAAGATGACCCGCGCATCGCGCCCGACATCGGGATACTTGCTTCATCCGACCCCGTAAGCATTGATAAGGCAAGCCTGGACCTGGTGACCAAGGCCTGCGGCAAGGACGTATTCCTGGAGGCGCATCCGGCCAGGGACGGGCTTAAGCAGCTGGCCTATGCCGCAAAGCTTGGCCTGGGAAGCATGGAGTACGAATTAGTAGAGGTGTAGAGATGAGAGTCCCAGTTTTTCTACTTCTTATTTTTGCGTTTTTCTTAAATCCCCTGTTCGCCGCAGGCGTGATCAGCATTTCCGGCACACAGATCCCGGTGATCGAGGGAGCAAAGGCAGACCAGGAAGAAGAGATACTTTCGGGAGAAGCCAGGGTCGCCACTTATTTTACGGAAAGGCCGCTTGAAGAGGCGATCAGTTTTTATGAGTCTTTCTTTAAAGGAAACGGCTTTGCGGTGATCGGCGGAAGGGACTCTACGGGTTTTAACGTGGCGGTGAAGAAGGGCAATTCCATGTTTAGCCTGCGCATCTTTACGCAGGCAGGCCGCACAGCCATCCAATTCATATGGTAAAAGATGATTACATAGATTTTTTAAAAAGATTACACAGATTAAAACTTCTTATCTGTGCAATCTGCCTTTAGAATCTGTGCAATCTCTAAAAGAGATATGTTAAGATTTTTCTTTAAATCCTCCTTTATTTTGCTTATAGCTTTATTCTTATCCGGGTGCGCGACTACTTTTAATCCGGCGACCGGAAGGAACGAACTCATCTTTATTAACAGCCCGACGGAAGTCGCTATGGGGCACAATGTCCGGGAGGAATTGCTTAAAAATCATCCGCTTTCCAAAGACGCAAGGCTTAACGCTAAGGTAGAGGCGGTCGGCCGGCGCCTCGCCTCTGCATCTGACCGCCAGGATGTCCAGTATAAATTTTATTGTTTAGAAGAGAAGGAGCTGAACGCCATGGCGCTGCCGGGCGGTTTCATCTATGTGAACAGCGGCCTGATGCGGATCCTGAATGACGATGAGCTGGCTTATGTCTTAGGCCATGAAGTCGGGCATGTGGCTGCGCGCCACATCGCCAAGAAGATCCAGGCGAACATGGCTTATCAGTTGATCCTGGGGGTCGCCTTTGCAGGCATGGGTGATAGCGCAGGTTCAAGCGCCCAGAACGTAGCACAGGGGGTGGATACGGTCTACAACCTGGTCTCTCTGGGCTACAGCCGTCAGGATGAATACGAGGCAGACCGGATCGGAGTGAAATATTCTTTCCGCGCAGGGTACAATCCCTACGCGGCATTAAGCGCTTTAGAGAAGATAAAAAAAGCGGAAGGCCCGGACTGGAAGATCTTAGGGTATTTTCGCTCGCATCCCTTTGCGGATGAGCGCATCGAGGCGCTGGAGAGGGCTATTCCGAAGATCACCGGCGCAGAGCCATAAAAGAGTGCGATTGTTTAGCGGGTCCTGCCGAGGCGCGTTCTCGCAGGAACGCTCGCCCCGCCCCAGCGAGGCGGGGTTTCGCTCGCATCGGCTCCTCGCTCGCCCTCGCTTGCGCTCGGGCACCGTGCCCGCTCGTCGCCTTTACGTCCTGCTCAAATCGCGCCTCGTCACCCGCTAACGGAATATTTTTGATTTATTTCTTATCGATTTGTGGTAGAATTTTTTAGTGATAATCCCTCGGCCAGAGGCCCGGAATGCCTGTAGGCGAGGAAAAATTGAGGAGGATGAGAGATGGAAAAAACAGCGTTAGGGATGGATGAGAATATTGAAAGTGCTTTATGCTATGCTTTGGGCTGGATTACCGGAGTCGTTATCTTTATCCTTGAGACAGCCAATAAGACCGTCAGGTTTCATGCCATGCAATCGATCATTGTCTTCGGGGGGCTCAATGTCCTGATTATCGTAGTCGGCATGTTCCTGGGGCCGGCATCAATCCTGGTTTCCGGGCTTGGCCTTGCGCTTTGGCTTGTCCTGATGATCAAGGCTTACAACCGCGAAAACTTCAAACTTCCGGTTTTAGGCGACATCGCCTGGAATATCGCAACCGGCCAGCAGTCCGGCGGCCAGCAGCAGCCTCCTTATCAGCAGCCTCCGTATCAGCAGGCGCCTCCGCAGCAACCGCAGTATCAGGCGCCTCAGCCGCAGGCCCCGGCGCAGAAGATCTTCTGCCAGCAGTGCGGCATCCAGGCAAAACCGCAGAACCGATTCTGCGAAAAGTGCGGCGCATCCCTTGTAAAATGATCCGGCGTTTAGTATCCTTTGGCCTCTTTTTCCTGCTGGCCATTCCCGCTTTTGCCTACGTTCATCCTGAATTGGGCTTTAGCGCGGATATCCCTGCTGACTGGGATCTTGTGCCAAATCCTGAAGACGCAGACCTGCGATTAGCGCCCAAAGACTCATCAGGCCTGATCCAAGTCGCTTCTTCGGAAAGCGAAGGCCTGATGGATCCGATAATCTTCGCTAATGCCTGGGAGAGCCAGCAGTTGGGTGAGGATAAAGCACTGAAGACAAAGATCCTGGGCGAAAAGTCGAATATCTCAGGCTACCCTGCTTTCCGGGGGATATACCAGAGCGATGAGATCACGATGGAGATGATCTGCATAGCTACCTCCGGAAGAATATATCTTTTAAGCGCCACCTTTCCCGAGAGTGAGTTCTCTCAATACCAGCCTGCATTTGAGGATTTTGCCCGCACCTTCCGCATTGTTAAAACAGGGGAGGTTTTGCCTGCTAAAGTAGCTGAGGCGGCCTCCGCGCAAGAGCCGCAGCCCCGGAAAAAAGAGGCGCCTTTATCAGAGGATGCGCGGCTGGGCAATATTTTTAAGCAGGAGGATGCCGGCTACACCATCCGTTTCCCCAGCGGCTGGATAGTGAAGAAACAATCCGAGAATACCTATATCTTCAGCGGCAAGGAAGGCTCTTTAGGCTATTACTCCACCATCAACATCCAGAAGCTCCGTTCCAAAAAGAACGGCGGTATTTACGGGAATGTCGATGAAGTGGTTGAGGGGTTTAAAAAAGATTTTCTCTCCGGGGACGCCAATGTCAAGTTCTTTGACGGCAGGGGCTTCAAATACGCCGATAAGAATGTGCAGCTTGAGGGTAAGCAGTTTAAAGCCGAATACACTATGCAGGGAACTAAATTCAGGCAGTGGCTGGTGGTCATCTCCGATTATTCGCAGGATTATTTTTACGCTTTTTCCTATACTTCACCGGCTGACCAGTATGATTTCTTTTCCTGGATAGCCGAGTTGATGCTTGAAACCTGGAGGATTTAGAAAGAAGTTAACAACGAGTTACGTTTACCGTTAACCGTGTACCGTTTATAAGCTTTACGGTAAACAACGAAGCGGGTAAACGGTTAACGCTATTTGATGTGAAGCGGAGGTAAACATGTTCTGTAGCCAATGCGGTGCCAAAGTTGATGATGCGGCAAACTTCTGTCCGGGTTGCGGGGCAAAGACAGGAGCGGTTCAGCAACCGCCTGCTGCGCCAGCTCTTCAGACGACTTACAGCGGAACAATCAGCGAAAAAGAGAACATCTTAAGGCGCATTGAAGCCGAACTTGCCAAGTATCCGCAACTAGCCTTTAACCGGAGTAATTCAACTGACCTGGAATTAAAGAGCGTTTTGGCCGATGCCAGCTGGGGAATAGGAAAGAAGAAAGTCGAATATTCCGCCTGCGTTCTGGCTAAAGAAGATGAGCGTAAGGTCCTTTACTGGGAGATGATCAAGGAGAGCGGCAGCGGCATGCAGGCCTTCGGCGGCTTTAAGGTGGAGGGATTCCAGAGCGGGAAGCAATTATTCGGAAAGAAGAAAGAAATTGTCATCGGCCCGGACGGGAAAAAGATCGTGGACTATGAATGGGACTATGCCGCAACGCGACAGATCATCGAAAATATAGCGAAGGCGTGCGGCTGGCAGTTTAAAGTGGTCCTGATGAAAAAGAACGCTTCTTACTAACTGACTGATATGAAAAAAATAATCTATCTTATTCTGGTATTGTGTCTAGTCTCGGCTTGCGCGCCTAAAAAAGAGGGGCGCCGGGTAGTTATCTATACCTCGCAGGATCAGGTCTTTTCCGAGCCGGTCCTTAAGGATTTTGAAAAGAAGTCCGGAATAAAGGTGCTGGCAGTCTTTGATATTGAGGCAGCCAAGGGCGTAGGCCTGGCCAACCGCCTGATCGCGGAAAAAGAGCGTCCTCAGGCAGATGTCTTCTGGAACGGCGAGTTCGGCCAGACGATCAGATTAAAGGAAAAAGGGGTTTTCGCTCCTTATGTCTCGCCAAACGCTGCGGATATCCCCGGGCAATACCGGGACCGAGAGAACTGCTGGACCGGCTTTGGGGCAAGGACAAGGGTGATTTTAGTGAATACCAAAGAACTGGCTGCGCAGGATTATCCCAAGTCCGTTTTTGATTTACTGGACCCCAAATATCCCGCAAATAGGATCGCTTTTGCTTATCCTTTATTCGGCACGACCCTGACCCAGGCAGCGGCGATGTACGCAGAACTCGGCCCTGAAAAGGCAGCTGATTTTTACCGGAAGCTAAAGAAACGCGGCATCCGTACAGTTGACGGCAACGCCGTGGTGCGCGACCTCGTGGTTAGTGGCCAGCTGATCATGGGTCTTACTGACTCGGATGACTCCTGCGGCGCGATCAGGGGAGGGGCTTCGGTAAAGGTGATCTTTCCGGACCAGGACGGCATCGGAACGTTATTTGTCCCTAACACCGTAGGGTTGGTGGCAGGCGCGCCGCATCCCAAGGAGGCAAAAGAGCTGATCGATTATCTCTTAAGCAGCGAGGTCGAAGAGAAGCTCATTGATTCCGGCGCCATCCAGATGTCGTTACGTGAGGGTAAATCTCTTTCTTCGAATTGTGTGCCGATCAAAGATATCAGGGGTATGAAGGTTTCTTATCCGGATATACTGCATAATATTGAGCGCGCAAGCAGCGAACTACGGGAAATATTTGTGCGCTGATGCCGCGCCTGAGCTCTCCTTCCTTAATCCATAAGACCCTGTTATTAATTTTTGCGGCAATCGTTTTCGGGCCGTTAGCGGCATTATTCACCGGGCTCTTTAAAGCGCTTGCCGCAGGCAATTTCAGCCTCTTATCACTTGCCCTCCCCACAGGAAGGAGGCTGGTACTTTTAGCGAATAGCCTAAGCCTTGCATTTTTAGTAGCGGTGAGCGCAATGCTCATCGGCGTTTTAGTTGCGCTCTATCTCTGGCGTTTTAAATCCGGGGTGGGCAGGTATTTACGCTGGCTCATCATATTATTGGTGAGCCTGCCGCCCTATATCCACGCCTTAAGCTGGATGTCTGTGTTGGGCAGGCTTAAGATTATGCCTGCAGAGGGCTTTTGGGTGAGCTGGTGGGTGGAGTTGATGGCGTATTTACCTTTGGCGGTAGGGTTGTCGCTTTTCGGGCTGGATGCGGTAGAGCCGGTTTTGATCGAGGCAGGGCGCCTGGCCAGGCCTGATATAGAGACGCTAAAAAAGATCATCCTCCCCCTTGCTTTTCCGGCGATAAGCGCCTGCGCCGGGTTATTATTCCTACTTAGCCTCATGGATTTCAGCATCCCCTCCTTATTTTCTATAAATGTCTATGCATTAGAGATCTTTGCAGAATATAGTGCCACAAACGACCCAATACGCGCCCTGCTTTTAGGCGCGCCATTGCTGGCATTAGCGGTCATAGTGATCATGTTTGTGCAGCGTTCGATCAGGAGCGCAGCCCTGACCATCAGTAGGCCGGCAGGCCGGGAACCTGCCTTTTTAATCTTCCCTGAGTGGTTGAACTGGCTGCAGAAGTCAGCACTTATGATTATAATAATCCAGATACTGGTCCCCCTCATTAGCCTCATAGCCTCAGCAGGCTCCTTAAAGAGCGTGGCGCAATCCGCCTTGCAGGCTAAAAATGAGATCACTTTTTCTTTCTGGTTATCGATCACGGCGGGACTGTTGTGTTTGGCTCCGGCTTGCGCTATGGCAGAAGAGTTGACCGATAGAGGCACGGGTAATTACTGGTGGTTTCTGGTTGTTTTGGCTCTGGTGATACCGGGTTCGCTTGTCGGCGCAGGGCTGATTCTGTTGCCTGTCGGCGTGTGGCTTCCGGTCATAGCTTACTTAAGCCGCTTTTTGCCGCTGGCAGCGCTGGTGATCCTGGCTAAATTGCGGCGCACTGATCCGCTATTGGTCGAGGCAAGCAGGGTGCACCAGCCGGATAATTTCAGCGGCTGGTGGCGGGTACGGCTGCCGCTTCTTGGCCCCGGCTTATGGGCTGCCGGGTGCCTGGTCTTTATTTTTTCACTCGGTGAGCTTGCAGCGACGATCATGGTCACTCCGCCCGGCTACAATACTTTGGCCGTGCGCATTTATAATTACCTGCACTACGGAGCATCGGCCCAGGTGGCGGGTTTGTGCCTGGTTATGGCGGCAATTTTTCTGGGGACAGGGGCTCTTATGCTTTTAATCTTTTCCAGCGGAGGGCGTTTAATCAAATTAGGGGCAAGATAAAATGATCAGGGTAAAAAACACCTCTAAATCTTTCGGGAAAGTCTTGGCTGTGGACGCAGTGACTTTTGAGATCAAAGAGCCTGGGGTAAGCGCGATCATGGGCCCTTCGGGCTGCGGAAAGACGACGCTGCTTCGGCTTTTCGCCGGGCTCGAAGTGCCGGATGAGGGAGAGATTTATTTCGGCGAAGACCTGGTAAGCAGCAAGAAAGGCTGCCTTGCACCGCATTTACGTAATATGGGTTTTGTTTTTCAGGTGCCTGCGCTCTGGCCGCATATGACGGTGGCAGAAAATATTCTTTTTAGCCTCTCGGGGGTAAGCACAGAAGAAAAAAAGGAGAGGCTGCAGCTGCTCCTTGAAAAACTGGACCTTGCAGGCCTTGAGAGGCGTTTTCCGGATGAGATCTCCGGCGGCCAGGCGCGGCGAGTCGCCCTTGCCCGCTCGGTGATTGCAAAGCCAAAATGTCTCTTACTGGATGAGCCTCTGACCAATGTGGATATGGATTTGAAGAAGAGGCTCCTTGATTTTATAAAAAATGAAGTGGCTGCTTCGACCCCTTACCTCATATATGTGACCCACGATATCGAAGAGGCAAAGAGCATTTCGCAGAATATCCTGTTTATGGATTCCGGTAAAATAAGATGAACCCCAAGATTAAGAATCTGGTTTTTATCCTCATATTTTGCTCGCTTATCGCCGCGGTGATCTACTGGGATAAAGTGCAGGTGAAAAAAGAAGAGGCGCTGCGGGTCCCTGCCGGCTGGCAGATCATCCTGCCGGAGAAAGAGTTTTTCTGCCTGGCCATCCAGGGCGATATAGTCTGGGGAGGGGGAAAAGAGGGGGTCTTTGCTATTGACCGTAAAGGCGGGACACTTATCAGGGAACTTACCCGTGAGCCAGCTTTTGCCTATGTCAAGGGCCTGGCAGTAGATAAATCCGGGAAACTCTGGATCGCCCATGACCGTGGTTTGAGCGTATACGACGGAAAAAGATTTACCGACTACGATCAGAGTAACAGCCTCCCGGATATCCGCACTAATTCGGTTTACATAGATAGGGCAGGACGAGTCTGGGTAGGGACCTGGTCAGGAGCCGCTATTTATGAAGCGGGAAAGTGGCGTGTCTTAAAGAAATCCGGCGGACTGATCGATGATATGGTCAATGTCATCTTTGAAGATGGCCGGGGCGGAATATGGTTTGGCGCATATGTAGCGCCAGCAGGAGGAGCCTCTTACCTGAAAGACGGTAAATGGCAATATTTTTCCACCCAAAACGGGCTGCCGCACAATAATGCGAGCGCGATATTTGAAGACAAAGACGGCTTTATCTGGATCGGCACCGGGCTTCTTGACCGCGGAGGCGCTGTGCAACTAGAATATGCATCCGCCAGCTACAAGATCATTAAAACCCTTACTAAAAGAGAGGGGCTTGCCGGAGAAAAGGTGCGCTCTATTTTTCAGGATAGGGACGGAATGTTCTGGTTCGGCTCGGAATATGACGGGATCTGTCTTATGCTCAACGGAAAAAGGAAGGTCATCACAGATAAAAACGGGCTCTCTAATCCGGAAGTAAAGGTCATCCTGCAGGATGAGGACGGTGATCTGTGGCTGGGTACGCGCGCCGGGCTGACCCGTATCAAATACGGGGTTTACCGCCAATTATTGCCTTGACGCATCTTTAAGATTATCCTATAATTTAAGTGCGATTTAAGCAAGCAG
>Ga0194125_10001066_pt1 | contig 46523 bp, 41 predicted proteins | sample TA2KigC250mmetaG_FD_148626 | JGI IMG/M metagenome (GOLD analysis project Ga0194125, IMG submission 148626) | Freshwater microbial communities from Lake Tanganyika, Tanzania - TA2015034 Kigoma Deep Cast 250m | ecosystem: Environmental > Aquatic > Freshwater > Lake | place: Tanzania: Lake...
TTCTGGTGGTGCGACAGGAAATGTAAGAGTGGATAGTGGAGGAGGATATTATGGTTCATTTGTTCAGGCAATATCCAGTACGGGGTTAAAGATTGGTAATGATGATTATTCGGGCTATATGTTTTTTGCAGACACCGGCAACGTCGGCATCGGGACGACCACGCCGGGGATGAAGTTGGACGTGTATGGTGCACACGTTGAAGGGCAAGGGCTGGCAAGATTTGATTCTACCAGTGCGTCTATTATTGTTCTTAATTCGGCGTCAGGGGCTAATGATGCAATGGTTCGTTTTAAAAATGGTAATACGGATAAATGGTTCGCCGGATATGAGGGCACTTCAGGAAATTATGCTATTAGCACTGGTGGAGTTACGGAATTATTATCAGTGCAGAGTGACGGGGATGTAATAATAGGAAGCGGCAACGTCGGCATCGGGACGACGGGGCCCCAGACAAGATTAGAAATTGGTGCTAATTCTGCGACAGATGAGTTGTTAACTATTAGAAGCCAAGGTAAAGCAGGGATAAATCTTCTTTCAGATACCGCAAATACGACAGGAGAACCGGGTGGAGCATATATAAATTTTGCTCAGGACGGTTCAACCGGTGTTTCGGTTCTTGGAACAATCCAAACAGCCGATCAAGATGCTAGGGGGACTTCTCTTACTGGCGCTATTCAAAATGCCACAACATTAAGCACAGACAGTTACCCTCTGCAACTTGGAAGCAGTAGGGTAATAAGAATGACTTTTGACACTGCCGGCAACGTCGGCATCGGGACGACGGGACCGGGAGGCAGTTCCACAGCCGGAACCAAGGTTTTGTCTCTTGGAGACGGCACAGCCCCGGTAGGAGGAGTGGCTAACCAAGTCAGTCTTTATTCTTCCTCTGGTGAACTTTATGCCCTTGATTCAGCAGGTAATACACCTTTGCTATCGCCGCATGACAAGAATACTGGCGAGTGGATATTCTATTCCAAGAATACTAAAACCGGCAGAGTTGTGCGTGTGAATATGGAACAGTTGGTGAAGGAGGTAGAGCGTTTAAGCGGAAAGCAGTTTATGTTTGAGACATTTGAGGAGCCAGCGGGCTAAAATGACCCCCTTGCCGATATTGTAGAAGTAGTTGATACGGCAAACCAAGCTCCCTTTGCCGAAATTGCTGCTTTAATTGCCTTTGACATTCAGGGCTTTTTCACGCCGGAGTCCCTTTTATCCCTAATTCCCTTAGATGTAGGGACTTTTCCAGGCCTTTTTGCAGGGAAGGAGAAAGATGCAGAAAGTTTTACGCGGGTTGAAGGTTTTCCAATTCTACCAATGGTCGCTTATGCTTAGTAAAAAAAAATAAAATGGTGTCAACTCTATTTTCTTTTGTTGATTTTTATGATATAACCGGTTTGTATGCCAAGACCGCTGAGAATTACCGTTCCTAATTTATTCTTCCACATTCTTAACCGAGGCAATAATCGTCAGACGGTTTTTCGCGACGAGGAAGATTTCTCATATTTTCTTCAGCTTTTAAAAAGATACAAGAAACAGCTGAAATTCCGGCTTTATCATTTTTGCCTGATGCCCAATCATATTCATTTTGTGCTCGAACCGACCCTGCAAGGCAGTTTATCCAAGATTATGTTGAGGCTCACTTTAGCTTATACCTGGTATTTTAACAGGAAATACAGAGGAGTGGGACATGTCTGGCAGGGCCGGTTCAAAAGTTCTTTATTGGATAAAGAGAATTATTTTTTATGGTGCGGGTTATATGTTGAATTAAATCCGGTCAGGGCGAATCTGGCAACAATGCCCGAGGATTGGCGGTGGTCAAGTTTCCGTTTTTATGCCTTAGGAAAGACCGAACCTTTGACAGAAGGATTAATTGACATAGATCCTTATTATCTGGAATTAGGCGACACTTCGCGAAAGCGTCAGAGGAAATATCAAGAAGATGTCAATAGGGTAATGGCAGGGGATTTCTTAAAAGAGACGCGGAAGGAATTAGACGGAGGGATTTTTGGAAGACCCGATTTTGTTCGGGAAATGAAGAAAAGATTTGAAATCAGTTCTTTAAATCCGCGAGGAAGACCGAGAAAGGAGGGAAAATAGAGTTGACACCATTTTTCATCGGCATTTTCGCCGGCATTTCCGTGGCCGTTGTTTCGGTTCCGTACCTGACGAGCGGCGTCAAGCCGATGGCCTGGAGAGTCTATGGAGGTTGAACCTCCATAATTTATCGGTTATTGTATTTGACTTTTGATTTTGGATTGTGGTAAAATAAATTATATGGCTACAACTACTATTCCGAAGAAATTAACTAAAGAAGTAAAAGCTTTTGTTATCCAAACAATTTATGAGGTTTTAAATGACCCTGATTTTGGATTGGAATTGAGCGGGAAAGCAAAAAAGAGGCTTCGCCAAGCATTAATTTCTAAACAAAAAACAATTCCTTTTTCGGAGATTAAGAAAAGATATTATTAATTTATGAAGCGGTGGCTTCTGAAGTTTACATTAGACGCCGAGGCTGATTTGGTAAAACTTGACCGCGAAATACGACGACGAATTATTGATAAATTAGATTGGTTTTTGGAAAATTTCGATGTGATTTCTCCATCGGTTCTCAGTAGCGAATTTAGAGAATTTTATAAATTGCGAGTAGGCGATTGGCGGGTAATATATAAAGTTGATTGGCAAAGTCGGTTAATTACAATTTGCTATATTGACCGCCGTGATAAAATTTACAAGAAGCGAAAATAGTGAAGAATCTATCAAGGTAGAAGTCCCGTGGAAGTTGAACTTCCATAATTTAATAATTTCATCATCATCTTTAAAGTTAATCTCTCCCTGCCGCGTAGAGCGCTATGCTATAGCACAGCAAAATAAGAGAGAATTATTGAGGTTGAACCTCCATAATTATTTATGAAAGTTTCGCGGCTTAAAATTTCTCCTTGGCAAATTTCGGCTTTAATTTTGATTTTATTTTTAGCCGCCCTTTTGGTTTATTTTAACCAATCTAAGGAAGTCCGATTTCCTAATATCGTTTCTGAAAACCCGCCTGATTGCGTTAGCGAGGAGCGGCAGGTAACGGTCAGGGGAGATTCTTTAAGCGGTTTAATCAAAGACGGCAAACATCTGAAAATTCTTGTTGGTTATTATCAATGCCATCCGGTTGAGCGCGAGGATATTGTCGCGTACAATTATGCCGGTAATCAGGCGCCGCTGCTTAAAATCGCCAAGGCCGTAGAAGGCGACAAATTCGCTCTCGTCAAAGCCAGGGCCGGCGACTGCTGGAATCTTTTAATCAACGGAAGAATAGCCGAAACTTCAGCCAAAGCGGCTTATTGTTTTGATGGGCGCGGCTACCGAATGCTCTCTTTATACGAAAAAGATTACGGCGGCTCCATTCCCAAAGATGCTTTATTGATTTTGGGAAATCAAACCAGCGGTTCTTTGGATAGCAGCCGTTTCGGCCTTATGTCTGTCCGCGACCTGCTGGGCAAAGCCGTATTCTAATAAAACCAAAACCCAAAAATCCCGATTTTCTTGGATAACGAAGCCTGATTTTTTGGAGAGTTTGATTATTTTGTGATATTATTTATAATAATTGAAGAAATGGTCGATTGGGCTAATAAATAAATTTTTATTTATGTCTAAACTAAATAAAATTTTACTGGCCATCGTTATTATTTTATTGGTTGTCTTAGGCATTGTCGTTTATTGGCAAAATGTGGGATTTGAAAGGCGATACTGGGCGGTTTATCTGGACACCGGCGACATTTATTTCGGAAAATTTCACGGCTTTCCCAGAATATCACTAACAGATGTCTGGTTTCTTCAAAGAAATCCGCAAAACGAGCAGGTGAGCTTAGCTAAATTCGGAGAGGCGTCTTGGGGACCGGAAGACAAAATTTACCTTAGCAGAAAAAGCATTGTTTGGAAAACTAAATTAAGAGAAGATAGCCAGGTTGTTCAGTTTATTAAGAATTCACAAACCAATCAAGCCAGTCAAGAACAACAGTCTGTTCAGCCGCCGGTTCAACCGCCGCCGCAGCCGCAATAGCTGCGGCGCAAAAATTAAAAAACCGGTTTTGTTATTTATGAAATTTTTTAGTTTGCCAAGCCGTCAATTTTTTAATTCGCGAAAGGCGGCCGCCGCCCTGCCGATTGTTCTTCTGGTTGGCGGTTTGATGGTTGAAATAGGTATCGCGGGCGCGTTTATTTCTTATTTTTTAGGCCAAAGCAGTTTCGGCGTTAAATTGTCGGAAGAGGCGTTGATGGCGGCGCAATCCGGAATTCAGGACGCCAAAATTAAAATTGTCCGAAATAAAAATTTCATTCCCAGCCCCAATCCCTACACCATAACCGTTGGCAACCGCTCAGCTCAAGTTACGGTTTGTAAAGACACCAGAACCGCTTCCTCAACCTGCGACACGGCTATGGTTGGCAAATATGAAATTACTTCTTTGGGAGAGGCGCTTACTAAATACCGCCGGGTCAGGGCGATTCTTTATGTTGACGATACAACCGGAGAAGTTAAATTGGAATTAGAAAGGGAAATAATTCTATAATTAATTGGTCAACGAAGTTAATTAAAAACAATTCTGCTTATGAGTTTTAGACAAATTTTACGCATTCTCGTTCCCCGGCCGTTGATTGGCGGCTTGGAGATTTCTGACGCGGCTCTGAAATTCGCGCTTATTAAAGAAAACAAACTTACCCTTGCTTCTTTGAATTTGCCCGTCGGTACAATTAAGGAGGGTAAAATCAAAAACAGGGAAAACCTTAGGGAATCCCTCACCAAACTTCACGCTCAGATCACCTCTCGGCCAAAGAAAAAAATTTACGTTGTTCTTAATATTCCCGATATTGATATTTATCTTCAGGTGTTCAATTTGCCGCTCGTGGCGGTTGATAATCTTGAAGAAGCCGCCAGATTGAATCTCCAAATGATTTCACCGAGCGATTTCGCCTCGGTTTACGCCGATTGGCAGAAGGTGGGGGAGGCAAATATTGACGGAGGGCAATTGGAGGTTTTAGGAGCTTTTGTTTCAAACAAAATTATTGACGAATTTACCGGTTCCTTGAGAGAAACGAATTTTATTGTGGCGGCAGTTGAATTTTCTTCTTTGGCAGTCAGCCGATTAGTTTCGGGATTACCGAATCAAACCAGTCCTTTCCTCTTGCTGTGTTTAACGGGCAGCGGTTTAAGTTTTTCTCTTATTAAAAACAATAATTTATATTTCAACCACTTTGTTTCTTGGCCAATAGAAGGAGAGCGGCAAATTCCAATGGTCGCTGTTCAAGAAATCATTATTCGGGAAACCCAAAAAGTTTTAAATTTCGCCGCCAGCCACTGGCCTGATACCCAAATTACCACGCTTTTTTTGGCTACCCCGGCCCTTGAGGAAAAAATTGGTCAAATTATCGGTGAAAATTTTCCGCTGACAGCGCAAAAACTGTCTTTGCCGGCGAAATTAGCCAGTCCGGAAAAGTTATGGGCGGCGAACATTGATAAATTATCATCGCTTGGCGCCGAGTGGTTTTCTGTTCTTGGATCGGCTTTAAGGGGATTAGTTGTTCGTTCCAGGGACACGATTATCAGTCTGGCCAGCATCGGCACCGAGGAGGAATTTCGCCAATATCAGATAATCAACTTTATTAAAATTTGGCGGAATATCATTTTAACTTCCTTGTGTTTTATTTTAATTACCTTTGCGGCGCTGGAAATTTTTTTAATAAAAACCGTTGGTTCTCTTAACGCTCAGTTGTTGAATCTGGCTAATTTGCCGGAAATAGAAAAAATTAATAAACTGGAAGAAGAAGTCAAAATATTCAATAACCGGGTGGATTTGGCATTAAAGGCAAAAGACGAAATCCACAAATGGTCGCCTTTTTTCGAAAAAATTAAAAATTTAGCCGGCGAGAATATTGCAATTGAAAGAATTTTTATTCAATCAAAAGAAATGCCTGTTTTGTTTAACGGCCGGGCGCCTGACGAAACCGCAATTATTAATTTTAAGAAAAAATTGGCAGAAGACGGTCAATTTGAAGAAATAAATTTGCCATTGGCCGGCATTGCGTCGGGGCCGGATGGAAAATTTGGGTTTTCCCTTACATTCAGAATACGGCCATAACGCAAATTGGCGCAAGAAACGTTTTTTAATGCACAATCATCGAAAAATCGAAAAAAAGTGGCGGAAAATTTGGCTTAAAAACAGAATTTACGAACCGGATTTAAAAAGGGCCGAAAAGCCTTTTTATAATTTAATGATGTTTCCTTATCCTTCGGCTGAGGGGCTGCATGTGGGCAATGTATACGCTTTTGTTGGCAGTGATATTTACGGCCGATTCAAAAGAATGCAGGGAAACGATGTTTTTGAGCCGATCGGACTGGACGGCTTCGGTATCCATTCGGAAAATTACGCTTTAAAAACAGGAGTTCATCCAATGAAACAGGCGAAAATTTCCGAGAAACGTTTTTATCAACAGCTTCAAATGATTGGCAACGGTTTTGCTTGGGAGGAGCGATTGGAAACTTATAACCCGTCATATTACAAATGGACGCAATGGATATTTATTCAGATGTTTAGAAACGGCTTGGCTTACCGTAAAAAACAGGCGGTTAACTGGTGTCCCTCGTGCAAGACGGTTTTGGCCGACGAGCAAGTGATAGATGGAAAATGCGAAAGATGCGGCAGCAAAGTGATAAAAAAGGAACTGGAGCAGTGGTTTTTTAGAATTACCAAATATGCGGAACGTTTACTGAAAAATTTGAAAAAGATTGATTGGTCGGAAAAGGTGAAAACAGCGCAGAGAGAATGGATAGGAAAGTCGGAAGGAGCGTTGATAAAATTTCCAATTTCGAGGACATCCGATGTCCCAAAATTGACGTCAATATTAAAGACATCGGATGTCCCGAATATTGAAGTTTTTACCACCCGGCCGGATACGCTGTTCGGCGCGACTTATTTGGTTTTGGCGCCGGAGCATAAATTGATATCAAGCATCAAGCATCAAGTATTAAATTGGAAGAAGATTGAATCTTATATCAAAAAAGCGAAAAAAAAATCTGATTTGCAAAGAACCAATTTAGCGAAAGAAAAAACCGGTGTTGAATTAAGGGGCATAAAAGCCATCAATCCGGCGAACAAAAAAGAAATTCCGATTTGGGTGGCGGACTATGTTTTAGCTTCATACGGTACCGGCGCAATTATGGCTGTGCCGGCGCACGATGAGCGGGATTTTGAGTTTGCTAAGAAATTTAGATTACCGATCATTAAAGTGATAAACCCGGTAGTTATCCACGTGGCAAATCCCGCGGCCAAAGCCAATACGGCCGTTTCTGAGGTGGCGATTGGCGGCGAACCTTGGGAAGGGGAAGGCGAACTGATTAATTCAGAAAAATTTAGCGGCTTAGATTCGGAAAAAGCCAAATGGGAAATTATTAAATTTGTCGGTGGTAAAAAACAAATTCAGTATCATCTCCGCGACTGGCTGATTTCTCGGCAAAGATATTGGGGAGTACCAATCCCAATGATTTATTGCGAACATTGCGCCGCTGAAAATAAAGGAGAACGCAAAGAAATGCCCGGCTGGTATGCGGCAGTCAAAAATCAATTACCTATCAAACTGCCTTTTATAAAAAATTTCCGGCCTAAAGGAAAAGGGGAGTCGCCCTTAGCGTCAGAAAAATCCTTTTTTGAAGTTAAATGTTCGATATGCGGGTTAAAAGCGCGGCGCGAAACCGATGTTTCAGACACTTTTTTGGATTCGGCTTGGTATTACTTACGCTACCCCAGCGTAAAAGACAAGAAACGGGTTTGGAGTTCCGAACTGACAGAAAAATGGCTGCCGGTAGACACGTATATCGGCGGCGCCGAACATTCGGTGCTCCACCTTCTTTATTCTCGTTTTTTGACAATGGTCTTTCACGATCTTAAATTTCTTGGCTTTGACGAGCCGTTTTCCAGATTTCGCGCTCACGGCCTGTTGATTAGCGAAGGAGCCAAAATGTCTAAATCAAGAGGCAATGTCGTGATTCCCGATGAGTATATTAGAAAATTCGGCGCCGATGTTTTGCGAATGTACTTAATGTTTTTGGCTCCCTTTGAGCAGGGAGGAGATTTCCGCGACGCGGGGATTTTGGGAATCAAAAGATTTATGGAAAAAATCTATAAGTTAATTTCTAATCAGCGTATATCAGCGTACTCATCAGCGTCAATCAGCGTAACGAAGTTATTACATCGCACAATTAAAAAAGTTACCGAAGATATTGAAAACCTCCGTTATAATACCGCTATTTCGGCTTTAATGATTTTATTTAGTGAAATGGAGAAAAATAAAGAGTCGTTGGTCATTGGTCATTGGTCAACGTTTTTAAAGCTACTCGCTCCCTTTGCGCCGCATCTATCTGAAGAATTATATCAGGAGTTAAAAGCGACAAGCGGCGAAGAACAAACGAGAAGGAGATTCAAGTCAATCCATCGAGAAGCATGGCCTAAATACAATTCAAAATTAATTAAAGAGGAAAATTTTGAATTGGTCATTCAAATTAATGGCAAAGTTAGAGACAGGGCTTTGGCTCGGCTCGGCATTTCTCAAAAGGAAGCAGAAAAATCAGCCTTCTCACAAGAGAAAATCAGAAAATTACTTTCCGGACAAAAAATTAAAAAAATCATTTTTGTTCCTAATCGATTAATTAATATCGTCTTATGAATTTTTTAAAAGGAATTGTTCTTTTGATAGTGGCGACAGGAATTGGAATTTATTTATTAAGTCAAGCGCCGCGATTTCTTCAAGGTTCTCCCCAGGAAAGAATTTCTCTGAACCAAAAAATTTTTTCTCCACCAGCGCCTAACCAAACAGTGCCGCCGTCCAATTTCTCTCCTTCCTCTCAATCTTTAACCAATTCTTCTTTAAGTCAAGAAATTCCCGATTATTTAATTCCCTCTGGTTTTACTCGCGACCAGCTTTCTCCATATTTTGGAAAAATAAAAATTTCTTTTGTCTCCCCTAATAGATTTCCTTTCGAGATTGTCCTTTATTCCTATTTAACAAAAGATGAAAAAATCAATCTCGCTGGTTGGCAGATAAAAACAAATAATGCCAAAATTATTATTCCTCAAGCAGTTAATATCTACGAGCCAAGCGGCTTGTCTCCGTCGCAAGATATTATTATTTCCGAAAATACCAAAATAATCATCTATAGCAACACCAATCCTTTTAATAGAAATTTACGCTTGAATAAATGTACTGGTTATTTAAATAATAAATATATTTTTAATCCTCCTTTACCCCAGAATTGTCCCTCAATTTCCCGCTCGGAAATTTCTTATCTTTCCGGCCAATGCCAGTCCTACATTCTTTCTTTATGGGGCTGTAAAACACCAGAGGATTCTTTTTATAATTCCTTATCAACCATCAAGGATGGTCTGGCCTGCCGACAATTTTTAGATACAATCAATTACCGAGGTTGTTTTGAAAAGCATTATTTAGATAGCGACTTTTTATCAAATGAGCGGCGTCTATGGCTTGGCTGGGGAATTCAACCCGTTTTAGATTCCCTTCATGACAAGCTTTTGCTTTTCGACAAACAAGAATTATTAGTGGATGAATATACCTATTAATTTTCTAAAATTTTGAAATATAACAAAACACTCACGATCGTGAGTGTTTTGTTATATCAGCGGAGACGGGAGGATTCGAACCTCCGATACCCTTTCGGATATAGCGGTTTTCGAGACCGCCCCATTCGACCGCTCTGGCACGTCTCCTCGTGTCCCCTCGCGAGGAATCGAACCTCGATTTAAGGTTTAGGAAACCTCCGTCCTATCCGTTGAACGACGAGGGGCTTGAATTTTTGTTTTTTTATTCTAATATATAATACATATGATGACAAATTTTTATTCAATGGTCGGTGCTGGAATGATGAACGGCTGGTTGTCTGATTTTGGGTTTTGGCTTTGGCCAATTATAATTTGGTCAATTATTTGGAAGGGTTTAGCGCTTTGGAAAGCGGCGCGGCTGGGCAGCAAAGTTTGGTTTGTTGTTTTGTTAGTGGTTAACACGGCTGGAGTTTTAGAAATTCTTTATCTCTACGTCTTCAGTAAAAAGGCCGCACCCGTAAAAAAAGAGAATTAATTCTGGGCCTGTAGCTTAGAGGAAAAGCGTTAGTATGGCATACTAAAGACCACGGGTTCGAGTCCCGTCAGGTCCACCATAACGAATTTAATGACCACGTGGAAGAAATTGAACAAAAGAATATGCCAGATGAGTTTTATGATTACTGGCTTTCCGCTCATGGTTTTTTACCAAAGAGAACTGAACCAGAAATTCCCGATTGGGCACTAGACATTAATTTTACCAATATCGATAGAGATAATGGTAGATTTGAGCATCAAGACACAAATATTTTATTTCACGGCACTATCACAGAATTTAAAGATGATATAGAATTAGATGGCTTGAAAACCACGGAAGGTTCAGCCTGTTTTACAAGAAGAATCGGTCGTGCATTAGATGGCTTTGCGGTTACGGGTAATTATACAATGATTAGCAATGGCTCAGTTGATGAATTCATCCAGAAGGTAGTAGAAAGCGGCGTTATTACAGGAAATGACCCGAAAGAACAAGCTAAAAACGCATTTAAATATTGGTGCCAAGATGAACAAAGAGAGAAATTTGGTTTAATTAGTATTTGGAATCCGCCAGAGAGATTAATCGCCCTGGACGCAAAAGAAAGAAAGGTTCACAAAAGACATTTTGCTTTATATCAATCAAAGAATAACCAATCTGCGACAGAAAGAAGAAAAGAATTATTGAATACAAAAGGCGAAATAATATACCTTGATCCAAAATATTTAAAATTTGTCGGCCGACCTAAAAAATCTTTAAGAGACGAAATTGTTAAACTGGAATCAGCCTTTGCAGTCGGCAGAAATATTATAAATGACGATAGAGCCAAAGAACTCCAATTGGTATTAAAAGAATCAGCTATTGACCAGAAATATTCATGCGATATTGACCTTGCTTTGGAGATTTTAGTTTCTATTTGCGAGGCATATTTATTTGATTTGGTTAGAGCAAATACAGAATTTTTGGCTGAAGGACGTATTCCTCATAGTAGATTGTCAGAATTGGAAAATTTAAAGATTTCTATTCCTTATTTAAAAAATTATCAAGAGAAGGCCGTTCAGAAAATTAAGCAGTATATCAAAGATAATAATTTGTTTTAAGAGAACGGAATATAAAATTTTACAATGAATTTGCCGAATCATATTGTTTTAATTCCTGACGGTAACCGGCGTTGGGCAAGGAAAAGGGGGCTGCTTCCTTTTTTTGGCCATCGCGCCGGCGTCAAAGCAAGTAAAAAAATTTTTAAAGCCGCTTTGGACATGAAAATTCCCTGCCTTACTTTTTGGGGCACTTCTTTGGATAATGTTACCAAAAGAAGTCCCCGGGAAGTTAATTTTTTATTTAAGATTTTTGAACACTGGTTTAAAAAATTAACTAAAGCCAAAGAGGTTCATCAAAATTCCGTGAAAATCAATATTTTAGGTCAGTGGAAAAAATTGTTTCCAGAAAAAACAAAAAAGCCGATGCGGGAGGCGATTGAAAGAAGCAAAAATTACAAAAATCATCAACTGACTTTTTTGATGGCTTATAGCGGTAAAGACGAAATGACAGAAGCGATTAAGCGAATTGCAAAGCAGAAATCGCAAAGCGCAAACCCGAAAATCAATGAGGCGCTAATTAAGAAAAATTTATGGACTAAAGATTTGCCGCCGGTTGATCTGGTGATTAGGACCGGCAGCGCCAGCGAGCCGCACTGGTCGTCCGGGCTGATGATGTGGGATGTGGCTGACGCTCAACTTTATTTTACAGACACGCTTTTGCCGGATTTTTCGCCGGAAGAGTTCAGAAAAGCGATAGAGCGATATGACAGAACCGAGAGGAGAATGGGAGCATAGGGGCCGTTAGCATAACCGGCAGTGTATCAGCATTATTCACCCACCTAAATTAAAATGGGCTCATAGCTTAATGGTAGAGCACTCGGTTTGCATCCGAGAGACGCGGGTTCAATTCCCGCTGAGTCCAAAAATTTTGACGAGTAAACGCGGGAGGCGCGAGTTCGTATCGTCAAAAGATGCTGCGGAATTAAAACAGGAACAAACTTTCACCATCATTTTACCAAATTTAATCCACAAATCCAAAAAACTAAATCTGACCCGATGGTTGCCCGCCGCCTGCGGCGGCGGGCAGAAAAATCCATCGGCTCGCGGGCAAAAAATTTTCTCCCCTAAAACCCCTCCATTTTTTGCCCGCTCGCCCTGCTCAAAAGTTGACAATATATATTTTTTAACTTATTATTTTTTTTGTTAAATTATTTTAAAACAGCAATAGTTATTCAAGATAATTATGTGGGGCGCTGATAGTCGTAAAGCGCGAGGCAAATAAATTGAAATTTAATATGAATTACAAATGTCCGCAGTGCGGTCACACTTCGGAAGAGGCCGGCAACTGCCCGACCTGTAATGTTCCGATGACGGAGGAATCCTCTGAAAAATCGGAACCAGCCGAGTAACCGCTTAAAAACCCTGCTAATTTGCGGAAAAAGCAGGGTCTTTTTTTATAAGAGATATTGTGTATAATCTTGGGAACCGGAAGCGTGGCAGAGTGGACTAATGCACCGCACTTGAAATGCGGAATCCCGCCTTGCGGGATCGGAGGTTCGAATCCTCCCGCTTCCGCCAATATAATAAATCTTCACGACCGTGAAGATTTATTATATTCTTTTAAATGGCAATTACCGCCAATATGTTTGAATTTAAAATTGAAAAGATCCAGAAAAAAATTTGTTCGGCTGGCTTCCGCCTGCGCCGAGACTTCAGCGGACAGGCAGGGCAGGCCCGCACGGGTTTTTTTATTACGCCGCACGGAAAAATTCAAACGCCGAATTTAGCGGTGGTTGCCACTCACGGAAAAATCAAACTTCTAAACAAAGCCGACCAGCGACGAGCCAATCCCGATTTCATTATTGCCAACACCTTTCATCTTTTTGTCAATAATAAAATAAAAGAAATTAAAAAAGCCGGCGGACTGCATCAATGGGCCGGTTTTAAAAAACCAATTATGACCGACAGCGGCGGATTTCAAGTATTTTCGCTTGGTTGGGGCAGAATCCACAGGATTGGCAAAATCTCCAAAAATTACAATCAATATCAAGAAGCCAAACTCTCGGAAAAACGCCAATATCTTGGAAACCGGATTTCCCAGACATTAAACAATATCAAAATTTCCGAAAAAGGAGCTGATTTTATTTTTAATGGGGAAAAATGCGAATTGACTCCGGAGAAATCTATAAAAATTCAAAGCGATTTGGGCGCGGATATTGTTTTTGCTTTTGACGAATGCACTTCGCCGCTTCATTCATATGCTTATACCAAAAAAGCCGCAGAGCGCACTCACCGCTGGGCGGTTCGTTGTTTGGCGGTTCAGAATAAAGAATTAGATGAAAAAAATAAAAAACAGGCGCTCTTCGGGATTGTGCAGGGCGGAGTTTACGAGGATTTAAGAAAAAAATCTTCAAAATTCATTGGTTCATTCCCCTTTGACGGCTTTGGCATCGGCGGCTGTTTTGGCGAAAAACAGATGGGAAAAGCGATTGGTTGGTCAATTGAATATTTACCGGAAGAAAAGCCCCGCCATCTTTTGGGTATCGGAAAAATTAGAGATGTTTTTATCGCGGTTCAGCAGGGGATTGATTTGTTTGACTGCGTAGTGCCGACCCGGGAAGCAAGGCACGGCGTTTTATACACCAGAAAGGGTAAATTGGCGATCAAAAAAAACATTTTTGCCAATGATAAAAGATTAATTGAAAAAAACTGCGGTTGTTGGGTTTGCCGACAAGGAATCAGGCGCCGGGAAATCCATCAGCATTTCAAACGGCAGACAGATATAAGTCGCAGGCGAAACGGAGAGGAAATCTGGCGTCAGCCGGTGCAAAATCAGCGCCGGCCAATGCTCCTGGGCGGCCGTTTAGCCACCATTCACAATATTTATTTTTTTAAAAATCTTTTTAGAGAAATTCGCGGAGCAATCAGCGAAAATAAATTGGAGAAGCTGGAAAGAATGTATTATAATTATTATTAAGCAATAAAAATATGGATTACTACAGCCGGTCCGCTGAAAAAATTTTAGAAGAATTAAGCTCCGCCAGACAAGGCCTGACCGAAGAAGAGGCGGAAAAACGACTGAAAGAATACGGGCCCAATAAATTACCGGAAGCAAAGCCGGACAGCCTCCCAATTATTTTTTTGCGCCAATTCGAAAATCCCCTGATTTATATTTTAATAGGAGCGACCCTGATTGTTTTTTATTTAGGCGAAATTGTTGACGGATTAGTTATTTTGGCGGTGCTTGTTTTTAACGCTGTTATTGGCGCAATTCAAGAGGGTCGGGCCCAGAGTACCCTTTCGGCGCTTAAAAAATTCGTGGAAACGAAAGCAACGGTTTTGCGGGAAAGCAGGGAAATAATTATTCCCGATAGCGAGGTGGCGCCCGGAGACATCATTATTTTTCAGGAGGGCGAAAAAATTGCGGCTGACGCCAGAATGATTGTTTCTCGCAATCTCAAAGTTGATCAAGCGATTTTAACCGGCGAATCAGAGCCGGTTTTTAAAACAGCGGAAACGCTCCATTTTCATAATTTGCCAATAGCCGATCAGCGAAATATGGTTTTTAAGGGCACTTATACGGTGGGAGGAAATGGCGAAGCGGTGGTGGTCTCCACTGGCTCAAAAACGGCGATCGGCAAAATTGGTCAGGAAATCGCCGCCCTTGACACGGAAATGCCCCTTAAAACAAACATCCGCTATCTTTCTCGGTTAATTATTATTGCTGTTTCCGGCATCAGCGCTGTTTTATTTTTTGTCGGCTTTTTTTTGCAGCAAAAATCTTTAATCGAAATATTTAAAACCGTTGTTGCGCTGGCAGTATCCATTATCCCGGAGGGATTGCCAATCGTGATAACCGTTATTTTGGCGAGCGGCGTCTGGCGAATGGCAAAACGTAATGCGGTAGTGAAAAAATTAGCGGCAGTCGAAGCATTGGGTCAGGCAAAGGTGATTGCGGTTGATAAGACCGGCACCATTACCAAAAATGAACTGATGATTGAAAGGGTTTCTGTCGATGGAAAAATGTTTGAAATTAGAGGGGTTGGCTATGAGCCAAAGGGCGATGTTTATTTTGTTAAAAACGGGGATAAAGAGTTAATTTCACCGCCTGATTTTCCTGAATTTATTTTGGCTGGCAAAATAGCGGCTTTTTGCGCTAATGCCCGGATTTTATATTCGGAAGAGAAAAAAACTTATCAAGTGGCTGGCGATCCAACCGAGGCGGCAATTTTAGTTTTGAGCCAGAAAATCAATTTTCAAAAAGAAATTGTTGAAAAACAGCATCCCTTAATTCATGAAATTCCCTTTGATTATAGAACCAAATATCACGCTACTCTGAGGCGAGTTGATAGTAAGGGTTTTTTAACAGCAGTGGGCGCGCCAGAAGCGATTTTTGAGCTTTCAAAATTATCAAAAAAGGAAAGAGAAAGATTAGAATCGGTTTTCTATAAAATGTCGCGTCATGGATTGCGGGTTTTAGCTTTTGCTTTTAAGGATAAGTTTTCAGAAGATATTTTAGAGGCGGAAAAAATGCCTCAACTTGATTTTGGCGGATTTTATGGAATGAAGGACAGTCTCCGACCAGAAGTCAAAGAAGCGGCTAAACAAGTGGAAGAAGCGGGAATGCGAATAGTGATGATTACCGGCGACCACAAACTGACCGCCGAAGCGATCGCCAAAGAAGCCGGTATTTTTAAAGAAGACAGCGAAATTCTTTCCGGAGAAGAAATAGAGCGCTTTTCCGAAGAAGAACTGGCGGCAAAATTAGACAAAGTGACGGTTTTTGCCCGGGTGACGCCAGAACATAAACTAAAAATTATCCAAGCTTATAGAAGAAGAGGAGAAATTGTAGCGATGACCGGCGACGGCGTAAACGACGCCCCACCTTTGGTGGCGGCTGATTTAGGGGTGGCGATGGGCAGAATCGGCACCGAAGTAGCCAAAGAGGCGGCTGATATTGTGCTTTTAGATGATAATTTTAAAACAATTATTTCAGCCGTTGAGGAAGGGAGAGCAATTTACAAAACAATTAAAAAAGTAATTTTATATTTTTTTTCCACCAGCCTGGGCGAAGTGTTGACCATTAGCACCGCTCTTTTCTTGGGCTATCCATTGCCGCTTTTAGCCACTCAAATTATCTGGCTAAATTTTGTGACAGATCCTTTTCTCGGCACGGCGCTGGCGATGGAGCCGAAAGAAAAAAATTTGCTTCGCGGAGAGTTTAAGCGGCCCAAAAAACATCTGGTTGATTTTTTAATGGCTCAACGGATGATTATAATGGCTTTGCCCATGGCTCTGGGCACGTTTTTTGTTTTTAAGGAATATCTGGCTTTTGATTTAACCAAGGCCCTGACGATATCCCTGACCACTTTGGCGATTTTTCAATGGTTTAATGTCTGGAATTGTCGTTCAGAAGATAAATCAATTTTTCAAATAAACCCATTTTCTAATAAATGGTTAGTGGTCGCTATGCCGGTTATCGTTTTGCTTCAATTATTGGCGGTTTATCACCCGTTTATGCAAAAGATTTTACGCACCGCGCCATTGGAATTAACCGATTGGCTGGTTGCCATCAGTATTGCTTTTTCGGTTATAATAATAGAAGAAATAAGAAAATTTATCTATAGAAATTTCAAACAATAACAATGGGATACGAATTGGCTTTTGATTTACTTTTAATTGCCGTTGGGGTTTTCATTCTTATCCGTTCCGGCGTATATATCGTGCATTCATTGGTAAAAATAGCCGAATTTTTAAAAGTGCCCGAATTTATCCTCTCTTTTGTTTTAATGGCTTTTGCCACTACTCTGCCGGAATTTGCCATCGGTATTAATGCCGCTTTAAAAGGAGAACCCCTTATTTCTTTGGGTAATATTTTGGGAGCGAATATTTTAACTTTGGGTTTAACATTGGGGCTGGTAGCCTTAATTTCGGGCAGGCTAATGATCGCTGGCCCCCCCAAGGGGGTGGCGGCAACTCATCACTGGTTCACTTTGTTGCTGGGCAGCGCGCCGCTTATTTTATTAATTGACGGAAAACTTACGCGATTTGAGGGCCTAATTCTTATTTTGCTTTTTCTGCTTTATATAACGAGGTCTTTTCATTTACGGCAAGTTTTTGATCATCGGAAAAGTTTTTGGCCTTCTCATTTTCATCTCCTTGAGCCGTCATTCTCGGCCCTTAAGGATTTTTTTAAGAATTTAACGATTTTTGCGGTGGCAAGCGGCTTTTTATTATTTTCCGCCTTTTTAATTGTCTCCAGCGCCAAAGCGCTCTCTTTAAGAATCGGAATATCGGAATTTTTAGTCGGCGCCTTAATCGTGGCGTTGGGAACCACTTTGCCCGAATTGTCATTTGGCATCAGGGCGGCCGTAAGCGGCCGCGGCGAATTGGCTTTGGGCAATCTTTTTGGCGCCGCGGCTTTTAACGCCACCTGGATTTTGGGAATAGTCGCTTTAATTAGCCCGATTAACATTCAAACTCCGCTGTTTTTTTTCGTTGGCGCTGGCTTTATGATGTTGGTCTTGTTTTTAGCCAACTTATTTCTGCAGACTCGGCAATCAATCAGCCGTCGGGAAGGACTGGTTTTGATACTGACTTATCTGGTTTTTTTAATCGTTCAACTGATTTTAATATGAGACAAAAATAATCTTAAGGAACGGCAATAATAATCCAGGGCAACCACTGTTGGGTGGGTTGGCAACCCGAAACAACAACCATCAGTCAGTTTAGTCTATTAAACTTAGTTTAGTGGACTAAACTAAATAAAGCCATAAATATATGACAAAAATTTTAAAACAGGGGATAAACCAGAATTTAGATAATCAAATCCTCGACATCCTCCTGGAAAATTTTAGATGTGTTAAAACCAGCAAGAACTTAGTGGGTTTTTTGAACCGTTTTTTGACGCCGGCCGAACAACTGATGATAAAAAAGCGTTTGGCCATTATATTGCTTCTTCAGGAGGGGAGACGGACCAAAGAAATTTCATAGCTTTTAGATGTTTCCTGCGCCACGATTAGTTTTGTAAAAGGGGGATTAAGAAGATTTCCCGAAAAAGAAATCAAAGAGAATAAACTGACAAAAAATGATTTTAGGAAATTAAAGTCCAAGCCATGGTATCCCGCCTATGCGGGTAAGGGGCGGTGGCAATTCCTTTACCGTTTTTAATCAATGTTTAGCCGACCAAACAGTGTTTAATCGGCTAAACAAAGTTTAGGGGATTAAACTTTTAATTTTTTAAGTTTTTTTGGTTTTTGTTTCGCCAAAATACGGAAATAATTATTAAATCATACTAAAGCGATTATTTTTTAAATTGAATAAATTATTAACGCGGGCTGTCTTCGGTCGCCGATCGTCTTTGATTGATAATTTAGGCCTTGGCCAAAACCAAGGCGATAATTCTTCCGGCGCCGTTTTCTTTCAAAATTTTAACCGCCTCATTCATTGTGGCGCCGGAAGTAAAAACATCGTCAACGAGAAGAATGTTTTTTGCCCGAATTTTCTCCGGATTTTTTACGGCGAAGCAGTTTTTGATATTTTTAATCCGCGTTTCCTGATCGCGGCATTCCACCTGCGGCTTGTTATTTTTGATTCTTTTTAATGCCTCGACTAATTCCAGGTTAAAATTTTTGGCGACAAATTCAGATAATAATTTTGCCTGATTAAAGCCGCGCTTTCGCTCGCGGATCGGATAAAGGGGAATGGGCGCGACAATAAAATTTTTAATTTTTAATTTACAATTTTTAACGTAATTTACCGCTAATTCGCCAAGAAAAGGGGCGAAATTTTTAAAACTTTTATATTTGAAATAATGGATAAGATTTTGCAGAACCAAATCGTCATAGTTCCCGGCGGCCGCCAGTAAATAATAAAAATGCGAATGTTTTTTATCCGTGTTAATCGGCGCGGGAATGGCGTGTCCGCAGATTCTTTTATTGTCGGGCAACCTGGCTCGGCAAATCGGGCAAAATGAAGTATTATTAAGTTTAATTAGGGAGAGGCAGTTATCGCAAATAAATTTATTGTATTTATAATGATTTTCCGCGCCGGAATCAATGCTTGTTTGCGCCCCAAGATGTTTTTGGCAACCGAGACAGAGGGGAGGAAAAAGAATATCGAATATGATATTTTTGGCTTTTATTAACGAAGAAAACATAGTATAATTATAAATATAATTTAAATTAAAGTAATTTTCAATTGATCTGATTAGCCGGAAAATTTTAATTATCAAATTATTGCTTGATTGGAATAATTTAAAAATTAAAACAAGGCGATTAGAATAATTTTGATATGTTCCATTTTTTAAAATCCCTCGTCTCTTCTTCTTATATCGGCGTTGATATCGGCAGCGCTTCAATTAAAATAGCGGAAATTTCTAAGGGTGGAATTAAGCCGAAACTTCGAAATTACGGCTTTTTGGAGATGCTTGGTCATCTGGAGCGTCTAAATAGCGCCCTTCAAACCAGTTCTCTAAAAATAGCGGAACGGCAAACCGCCGAACTCCTAAAATCGCTTTTGGAAAAAACAAAAATAAAATCGGATGCGGCAATTGCTTCTATCCCGGCCTTTTCGGCGTTTGTAACCATTCTTGAAATACCGGAAATGTCGGAAATCGATACGGCGAAAGCGGTCCCGTTTCAGATTCGTCAGTATATCCCCTTGCCAATTTCAGAGGTGGCAATTGAGTGGTCTAAAATTGGAAAAAAAGAAGACGAAGGAGGTTTTACCAAACAAGAAATTCTTGTTGTTTCTGTGCTAAACGAGCAAATTAGGAAATATCAAAATATCTTTAAATTAGCCGGCCTAAATTTGATGGCTTTGGAAATAGAAAGTATGGGTTTAATCAGGGCACTAATTGGCAATGACCCCACTCCCACTTTAATTGTTGATATCGGCGCTCGTTCCACTAACATCGCGGCGGTTGAAAGAGGTTTCCTTAAGTATAGTCGCCAAAGCGATTTCGCTGGCGGCTCTTTAACGCAAGCAATTGGTAACGGCTTGAATATTAATGCCAAACGAGCTGAAGAATTAAAAAAACAGAAAGGCCTTTTGGGGTCCGGGGGTGAATTTGAGTTATCCACATTAACCATTCCCTTTTTAGATGTTATAATCAATGAAGTGAAGCGAGTTAGAGACAACTACGAAAAAAATCAAAATCCGAAAATCGAACGATTAATTTTAACCGGTGGAAGCGCCAATTTATTGGGAATTGATAAATATTTAGAGAAGCAGTTTAATCTTCCAATAGTTGTTGGTAATCCATTTTTAAAAGTGGAATATCCGGCAAAAATAGAACCGCTGGTGAGAGGGTTAGGTCCGGCTTTCAGCGTGGCAATTGGATTAGGGATAAGAGAGTTTACATAAAATTATAAAGCAGGGAGCGCGGGACAGGATATTTTAAACTCGAGTTCCGCGCCCAAATTTTAAGAATAAAATGCTACAACACGCCACTTCCGTTTTAGAAGAAGAATTAAAAAGAGGGGAAAAATTGTCGGTCGGCTGGCCTTGGCGACTTTTAAGTTTTGCAATCATCGTTTTTGGATTAACAGCCGCCACTTATTTGGGAATGTCTTTTGGATACAAGCCTTATTTAAATTCGAGAATAAAAGAACTTGATAGTAGAATTACTAATTTGACCCAGCAGATTGACGCGACTCAACAGGAGAATTTAATTAGTTTTTATTCTCAGTTAGTCAATGTCAAAGAATTATTAAATTCTCACCTCGCCATTTCAAAAATTTTTGATTTTTTGGAAAAGAACGTTCACAATCAAGTTTATTATGTCTTTCTTAACTTATCTTTGAATGAGAAATCGATAAAAATTGAAGGTATCGCCCCTGATTATCATACCCTGGTTAAACAGCTGGAATTATTTCAAAGAGCGCCGGAAATAGAAAAACTTTTTTTGGAAGATTCAAGAGCGCTGGAGGGCGGCGAGACGCGTTTTTCAATCCGTTTGATTTTTAAGTCCGAGATGGTTAAATAATCGACCGGGATAAATACAAATATGGACACCGCGGAAATCCAGCGGCCATTAATATAAATAAATTAAATAAACATGAAAGTATCAACCAAGAGAGTTTTCAGCATCTTAATAGCGATTTTTATGTTTATCGCTTCGCTTTTTATTTACAGTTCTTTAATTAAGTCGATCTATGCGGAAATAAAAAATAAGCGAACAGAAATAGTTAGCCGGCTGGAACTTATTAATAAATACGAAACATCCATTAAACAAATTCAGAAAATTTTAAGCGAATATCAAAATATCAGTCAGTTCGCGGAGACAATCTCGTCAATTTTGCCACCAGAACAAAATGTTTCCCAGAGTGTCAATCAAATTTCCGGTCTGGCGAAAATAAATAATTTAATAATAAACTTTTTGTCGGTTCAGCAATTGGCGATTACGCCGTCAAGTAAACCGGATTTAATCAGGGGAAGGGGCGTATTAAGGCTTAATTTCGCGTTGACTGGTTCGTATGAAAACTTTAGAAAGTTTGTCCAAACCATGGAAACCAATATCAGCTTAATGGATTTGATCAGTTTAAAAATAGAACCAAAAATAGAAACAGGCTTAAAATCCGTTAAGGATAATTTTTCCTACGCCATGGCCGTTGACACATATTATCAGAGTAAATAATAAAAACATATCTATGCTGATGAGGGGGTCGGAAGAGGGTAAAAAACAAAATAAACCAACATAAATCCACGCCCTTCCTCGGCATCGAGTTTTCGCAAAATGGCTATTATCATCGAGGGAGAAAAAAGAAAAATTAACTGGCTTGCTCTAGCCACCATCGTTTTAATAGTGGCGGTATTGGGGACGGCGATTTATTATTTGTTTTTTGCCGCCACGCCGCTGGCAGAAAAGATAGCTCCGGTGCCTTTGCGGTCCATACAAGAATTATCATTGATAAAATTAGAGCCGGAAACAATTATCAATAATCCCACTTTCCAAGTCCTTAAACAATACGTTAATCCCATAGAAATAGAAAGCGGAGCGGTTGGGAAGGCAAATCCTTTTTTAAGATAAAGGCAATTTGAATAGCTTGAATTTCTTCGAATCGGCGAAAACAACCAGAGAGAGACGCGAACGATTTGAACAAATACGGAATTTGGCGGATGGAGTCATTCGCGGAATTGGATGGACTCTCGGCCGGACTAATGGTTGGGGATTATTTTAAGCAGGAAAAAAGCATGGAAAACAAAACCCTCATTCAAGAATTAACCAAGGAAGGGCTTTTAAGCGAAGAATCGGCAAAAAAAATCCTCCAAGAAGCTTCTTTGGCTAGAAGACAAATAGAGGAATTAATTTATGAGCGCCGCTTGGTAGAAGAAGAAAAACTGCTCAGCATAAAAAGTCGGCTTTTGGGAGTTCCGCTTGCCAAAACAAAAGCCGCAGATCTCAAAGAAGAATTGACAGAGATTTTTCCCGAAGAAACAGTCCGAAATTACAAAGTCGTTCCTATCAGCAAATCAGACGATTTATTGGTTGTGGGAATGATAAATCCCGATGACACAAAAGATCAGGAGGCGTTGAAATTTATCGCTAAACAGCTTAAAACAAATTTGGGCGTTTACTTGATTGGTCAATCTTATTGGGAAGAAGTTCTAAGACGTTATTCTCCGTATCGGAGCGAAGTAGAGGCGGCTGTCAAATCCCTAAATATTCAGCCGGGTAGCGGGTTGGCAACATATCAAAAAATAATTCAGCTGGAAGAAGGAGTGGGTGTTTCTGATGAGGCGCCGATTATTAAAATCGTGGCTTCAACCCTAAGGGAGGCTGTCTGGCAGAAAGCCTCTGATATTCACATCGAACCGCAGAGGGATCGGGTGCGAATTAGATTTCGACTGGACGGCGAACTTACAGAAATAAGCTCTTTGCCAATCGAATTGCATCAGCCGGTCGTTTCGCGGGTCAAGGTGCTTTGTAATTTGAAAATTGATGAAACAAGAATTCCTCAGGATGGCCGTTTTCGAACCGTTCTTTTTGGTCGAGACATCGACTACCGGGTGGCCACTTTTCCCACGCCGGTGGGCGAAAAAGCCGCTATTCGAATTTTGGACCCGACAGTGGGTTTAAAAGGGTTGGGAGAATTGGGTTTGGTCGGCCACAATTATGAAATAATTAAAGAAGGTATCGAAAAGCCGTACGGCATGATTTTAATCACCGGCCCCACCGGCTCCGGCAAAACCACCACTCTTTACGCGCTTATGCAAATTCTTAATAAAGAAGACGTTAACATAGTTAGTTTGGAAGATCCGGTGGAATATTTTATGGACGGATTAAACCAGTCGCAGGTGCGTCCGGAAATCGGCTATGATTTCGCTTCGGGATTGCGGCAAATTCTTCGTCAGGACCCGGACGTGATTATGGTGGGAGAAATTCGCGACAACGAAACCGCCGGCTTGGCGGTTCATGCGGCTTTGACCGGCCACATTGTCTTGTCAACTCTTCATACAAATAATTCTTCGGGTGTAATTCCGCGCTTAATAAATATGAACGTAGAACCATTTTTGCTCCCGGCCTCGCTGAATTTAATGCTGGCCCAACGTTTGATACCGCGGCTTTGTCAGGAGTGTAAAAAACCCGAGAAAGCGCAGGGGAAAGTTGAAGAAATTATCAAAAAAGAAATTGAGAAATTACCCAAAGAGTTAATTGACAAATTACGGCTGGCTGTCAATAATATTCAAATTTACCGCTCGTCAGGTTGCCCGGCTTGTAAAAATAAGGGAATCAGCGGCCGGGTCGCCTTGTTTGAGGTTTTGGCAAAGACCTCTGAGTTGGAAGAAATTATTAACACTGCGCCGACTGAACACCGCATTCTTGAAGAAGCCAGACGTCAGGGAATGATTAGCCTGCGTCAGGATGGAGTTTTAAAAGCGTTGGAAGGATTGGTTTCGATTGAAGAGGTGTTGAAAGAAACAATAGAAATATGATATGCTTAGAATATAGGATTTAAAATTTAGGATTTAGGGAGTTGTTGTTAATTCATTCCCTCAATTCTATATTCTGAATTCTAAATCCTCATTTATGGATTATAAACAAAAATTAAACGAATTGCTTCTGGTGACGGCTCGACAAGGCGCCTCTGATTTGCATTTGGCGGTCGGCCGACACCCGAGTTTAAGAATTGATGGCGCGTTGATCCCGCTTCGGGAAGAACCGGTATTAATTCCGGAAGTGGCAGAGAATTTAATATTCAATCTTCTTACTCCGGAGCAGAAAGAAAAATTTCTGCAGGAAAAAGAAATTGATTTCTCCTACTCTTTTGAAGATAAGGCTCGTCTTAGGGTCAATGTTTTTAATCAGCGAGGTTATTCGGCAGCTGCTTTGCGGGTTATTCCGGCACAAATCAAAACAATTGAAGAGTTAAATTTACCCCCAATCCTCCACGATTTTACGAGACTTTCCCAGGGTTTCATCTTGGTAGTTGGTCCGGCTGGTCATGGAAAATCCACAACCATAGCGGCTCTTCTCGATGAGATTAATCATATGCGAACCGAACACATTATTACCGTCGAAGATCCGATTGAGTATATCTTTACTCAGGACAAATCTATTATTTCCCAAAGGGAGGTAAAAATAGATACTTTAAATTTTCATCGGGGGCTTCGTTCACTTTTGCGTCAGGACCCGGATATGATTATGATCGGTGAAATGCGCGACCGGGAATCAATTGCCACGGCGATGACCGCAGCGGAAACAGGCCACCTGGTTTTTTCCACGCTTCACACCAATTCCGCTTCCCAAACCATTGACCGAATTATTGACAGCTTCCCGGCTGAACAGCAGAGCCAGGTTTCGTCTCAATTAGCGGCGACTTTAGTAGGAATAGTTTCCGAACGTTTAATTCCTCGCATTGACGGCGGCCGGATGCCGGCCTGCGAAGTAATGTTTATTAATCCGGCGATCCGCAATCTTATCCGTGAAAGAAAAGCATACCAAATTGATTTGGTCATTGAAACCTCGGCTCAGGAAGGAATGATAACTCTTAACCGTTCGTTGGTTGAGTTGGTACAAAAGAATGAAATTTCCCTCGAGAATGCAGAATTGTATTCATTGAATTCAAGCGAGTTAAGAATTTTGTTAGAAAGATTGTAAATTATCCGAATGCGCTGATTAATTGTTTAATATACGAAGCCGCATATTAGCGCCCTATTCGAGTTGGTAAAATTTTTATGAAGTTTAAATACAACGCTCGTACTCCGGAAGGTCAATTACAGGCCGGTCTTGTTGAGGCTTTTAATCGCGAGGCAGCCGCCAATATTTTATCCGGCCATAGCCTTTTTATCCTCAGTCTAGAAGAAGCCGAAAGAGGCCGCTGGTACGATAAACTTTTAAATTTTTTAAATCGGGTAAAAATTAAAGATTTAATGATTTTTACCCGTCAATTCGCGACTTTAATGGAATCAAAGGTGCCGTTGGGAAACAGTCTTAGGGCTCTTTACAAACAAACGAGAAGCCCCGTTTTGAAAGAGGCGGTATTTGAAATTTTTTCTGATATTGATGCCGGTCTCTCTTTGTCTCAATCTCTGGAGCGCCAAAGAAAATTTTTTTCTGAGTTTTATATTAGTATGATTCGCAGCGCAGAAATCACCGGCCGCTTGGAAGAAGCAATGATATTTCTGGCTGATTATCTGGATAAAGAAGTAATATGGAGGAGCCGCGTCCACAATGCCATGATTTATCCTTCTGTTTTGGTTGGGTTATTTCTAATTGTGGCCGGCATAATGCTGACGACGGTTTTTCCCCAAATCGAGCCGATTTTTAAGGAAACGAATGTTAGTCTGCCGCTCATCACCCAGATTTTTTTGGCCAGCGGTAATTTTATAATTAAATGGTGGTGGGCCGTCGTTCTAATATCAATTCTTTTGGTTTTTCTAATAATAGACTACTTTCAGAGCAGAGAGGGTAAGGCGGTGCTTGCTGAATTGATAATTAAAGCGCCGGTTTTTGGAAATTTATTTAAAAAAATGTACGTGGCGCGTTTTGCGGAATCAACAAGCGTATTAATAAAAGGCGGCATTCCCATAACTCAGGCGATTGAAATTAGCGGCCATGCGATTGGCAACATTATTTACCGCGACATTTTGCACGAAGTGGCGGAGGGGGTCAGGGCAGGAGAACTTCTCTCCGGTGTTTTGTCCCAAAACGAATATTATTTTCCTTCTTTGGTGGGGCAGATGGTGGCTATCGGCGAGGGAACCGGCCGTCTCGACGAAATTCTTTCTAGAATTTCCGTTTTTTACACCCGGGAAGTTGATGATTTGCTGAGTAATTTAACGGAATTAATTCAGCCGGTCCTGGTGGCCGTTATCGGCGTTTTTGTGGGATTGTTGTTTGCTTCAATTTTGATCCCGATATATAATTTAGCCCAAGCATTCTAAGGGGTTGAAAATTTTATCCGAAAATTATATTTATGTTTAATAATTCAGATAAAAAAGGTTTTACTTTAATCGAAATTTTAATCGTGGTCGCCATTATTGCGTTGTTGTCTTCGGTAATTTTGGTTGGTCTGGGGACTTTTAGAGCCAAAGGCCGCGATTCGCGACGGATGGCTGATTTGCGTGAGGTACAAAATGGCCTAGAACTTTACTTTATCAAAAACGGGTGGTATCCAAATGCCAGCGACTGGAATGGAGTAACAACTGCTTTGACGGGAGCGGGCATCGGTGTTTCTGTTATTCCTCGGGATCTGTCATCCGGCTGGAGTTACGGTTATTGCGTATTTAACAACGGGTTGAACTATGTAATAGCTGCTTATTTAGAAGATGCAAGCAATCCCGCCCTATCGCAGTACGATGGTGCTTTTGGCTGTCAGCCCCAAGTAATAGGTCCGGGTGGGGCAAGTCCGAACTGCGGTACGAAAACTACGCCAACCAATAAATACTGTATAACATTTTAATTAGGGTCTTGGGCTAATATGCTTTATTTATTCATCGCCGGTCTAATTGTCGGCAGTTTTCTCAATGTAATTTCCCTGCGTTACCAGCCGGGCCAGAAACTTTTAGACAAGAAAATTATCGGCGGCCGTTCCCGTTGTCCAAGTTGCCACAGACAACTGGTTTGGTACGAATTGATACCTATTATTAGTTTTCTGCTGCAGCTGGGAAAATGCCGGCATTGCGGCCGAAGATTGTCACTGCGGTATCCGCTGGTGGAAATATTAAGCGGCTTGATTTTTGTTTTGGTGCCGTTGGCCCTGACCAAAACCGACCCGTTTTTCTTTTATGAAATAACCAAAGAAAAGGATTTCAGCGGCTTGGCGGTAATCTCGGCAGTTTGGATTTTTATTTTCGTTTTGTTTCTTCTTTTGTCGCTGATTGATTGGCGCCATTTTGTTATTCCTGATTCCCTGAGTTTAAGTTTAGCGGCTGCCGGTTTAGTTTTGCTCTTTATTAACGCTTATTATCAAAGATTCGGCTCCTTAAACGGTTCGTTTTTAAGGCATTACGCGGCGGTTTTCGGTTTAAGGGAAAACATCTGGCTTAATTATCTGTTGGCCGCCGCATTGGGAATGGCGACGCTTGGCTTAATTGTCTTTTTGAGCCGGGGCAAGGCAATGGGGTTGGGCGATGTTAAATTGGTTGGCGCTTTAGGTTTAATTTTTGGCTGGCCGGATATTTTGATGATTATGCTGTTGTCTTTTATAATCGGCGCCTTGGCGAGCATTATATCTTTGATTTTTAAAAAGAAAAAAATGAAAGATATGATTCCTTTCGGTCCCTTTTTGGCCCTCGGCTCTTCTTTGACTTTCTTTTTCGGCTATCAGATTATTGACGGATATTTTAAGCTTTTTGGAATATAAATCAGTTGCTCGCAAAAAATGTACCATTAAATGCGCAATTTTTTTAAAATTTTTTCTATTTTTATATGAAAAACAAGGGTTTCACGGTTATCGAAATACTGGTAATTGTCGCTGTGTTATCGCTCCTCACCACTATCCTGCTTCTTAACATCCGAACCGGACAAAACCAGATAATTCTTTTCAGGGAGCAGACGAAAATTATCGGTATTCTTTCCCGGGCGAAATATTTGGCGATTAGCACCTTTGGGAGAGAGGGCGTGCCGTGCGGTTACGGAGTTCATTTTAATAAAACTTCAGGTGTTTTTTTAATATTTAAAGATTTAGCCGTTGATTGCGGCGCTTCGGATAAAAAATATTCCGGCGCCAGCGAAATATACGAATCTTACCAGTTGGATCCAGCGGTGATGTTTGATGGACCAACTTCTCTTGACGTGCTTTTCATCCCCCCGGAGCCGTTGGTTGTGATCACGCCCACTCAAGATCCGGCAACTATAGTGGTAAAACCAATCGGGGCTGAAAATCAGGTTTTTATTAAAATAAACAGCGCCGGTCAAATCAGCACATAATGATAAAACGCAAAATTTTTATTTTTAATTTTAATTTGAAAAATAAAGCGAATCGAGGCTATTTGCTGATTGAATCAATGATCGGCATCAGCATTGCCGTCGTTGGCATATTGGGAATTCTCAGTCTTATTTCTCGCTCCGTCAGCTTGAACCGGGTTGTCGGCGACCAGTTTACCGGCGCTTATTTGGCGGCCGAAGGCATAGAAATAGTCAAAAACCTAATTGGCGCCAACATCATTAATCGCCGCCCTTGGAATTCTGGATTTATGGACGGCGATTTTGAAGCGGATTATTTAAGCATGTTCTTAGATTCCGGTCGAAATAGGCGACTTTTATTTGACTCTACCAGCCGTCTTTACAGTTACCAAACCGGTAGCCCAACCAATTTTATAAGAACGATCAAAATTGAACTTATCGGCTCAGGTGAAATAAAGGTTAATTCGGTTGTTCGATGGACAAGCCGGGGCGGAGGAGAATTTGAAGCCAACTTAGAAAATCATTTTTTTAATTGGTATCCCTAATTAATTGAAAGATATGACCAAAATTAGATTTTTCAAGGATTTTTCCGAAAAAAAAATAATTTTTAGAAATTACCGGAATGGTTTTACCCAAATTGAATTTTTGGTGGCAATGGCTTTATTTTTAATTTTGATAACCGTTGCCGTTAGCGGTTTTATCAGGGCGCTCCGGACGCAGAAAATAATCATTGAATTAATGGCAGCTAATGATAATACCAGTTTGGCCTTGGAACAGGTGGCTCGTGAGATAAGAACAGGTTATCATTTTATGAAGACCTCTCCGACCGAACTGCGGTTTGTTAATGCCGAAAATATAGTAGTTTTTTATCGTTTAAACGACGGGGCGATTGAGCGAGGCACAGAAGATCCTCTTTTGCGGAGAACATATAAAAAAATTACAGCCGACAATGTAAGAATAATAAATTTTGCTACCGCTCTTATGGGAGAAAAGAGCGGAGACGGATATCCGCCGCGCATCACCATTACTCTTTCGGTTACCGGCATCGGTAAGTACGTTAGAGATATCCGTGTTGATATTCAGACAACCATTAGTTCAAAGATATTGGATACATAATAAAAAAGTGAAAAAATCAAAATCCCAAGCAAAAAACTTAAAACTTAAAGGTCAGGTAATGTTGCTGACGGTTATGATATTGAGCGGCAGTATTTTAGGCGCTTCCACTATTGCCGGCTATCTTATGTTGTTGAGGGTAAGAGCGTCTTCAGATATTACCAATTCCGCCAAAGCAATATTTGCCGCTGACACCGGCGTGGAATGGGAATTATACAAACGATTCGGAGGTAATCCAGCACAACCTAAACCGTTCTTGTCCAATGGTGCGGATTTTGAAACGTCAGGCGGTCTCCTCAGTCTTAAATCAATCGGCCATTCAGCCGGCGTTTTCCGGGCATTTGAATTATATTTCACAACAGCCACCTTTACCTTGCCTTAGTAAATGACTGGGTAAATTGATAAATAAATTGGGATAAGCAAACCGATTTACCTCCAACACTCATTGTTTATTAAGACGCTTTTTATTTATTAAAGCGTCTTTTTATTTGTAAATACTTTGGAAAAAAACTAAAATATAACCAATGGATAAAAAAGCCGTCAAAGAGCGAATCGAAAATCTCAAAAAAATCATCAATCAATGCCGTTCTAGCCGGCTGGTCTTAAACAGGGAAGAAATTTCTCCGGAAGCCGAGGACGCCCTAAAAAAAGAACTTTTTGATTTGGAACTGCAATACCGGGAATTTATCACGGCTGATTCGCCCACCCAGAGAGTTGGCGGCGCGCCGCTCAAGAAATTCAAAAAAGTCCAGCGCGAAAAACCAATGCTCTCGTTTAACGACGCTTTTTCCGAGAAAGATATGGAAGATTGGCTGACGCGGGTGGAAAATTATCTGGGCCGCAAAATCAAACAGGATTTTTATTGCGAATTAAAAATTGACGGGTTGGCCATCGAATTGATTTATGAAGATGGTATTTTGACACAGGGTTCAACCCGGGGAAACGGTTTCATTGGCGAAGACATTACTCAAAATCTAAAAACCATTGAAGCCATACCCTTATCGCTTCAAATCCCCGATGACAAATTTCAAATTCCCAAACATTTAATTGTCAGAGGCGAAGTTTTTTTGACTAAGAAGGAATTTAAACGAATTAACAAAGAACAGAGAAAGAACGGTGGAAAAATTTTTGCCAATCCCCGCAATATGGCGGCTGGTTCAGTCCGTCAGCTTGACTCCAAAATTACCGCTTCGCGGAAATTAGACTCTTTTATTTACGATGCGGTGAATGATTTAGCCGGCGTTACTCATGAAGAAAAACATCAAATGCTTAAAAATTTGGGTTTTAAAACTAATCCCGATAATCGGTTGGTCACGTCATTAAAAGAAACTTTTGCCTTTAGGGATTATTGGGAGAAGCATCGCGAAAAACTGCCGTACGAAATTGACGGTGTTGTGGCGATTGTTAATAACAATAGGATTTTTGACGAAGCGGGAACGATTGGTAAGGCGCCGCGAGCCGCCATTGCTTATAAATTTTCTCCAAAAGAAACCACTACTATTGTTGAAGATATTAAAATTCAAGTCGGTCGGACAGGCGCTTTAACTCCGGTGGCTATTTTAAAGCCAGTGGAAGTGGGCGGCACAAAAATCAGTCGCGCTACCCTGCATAATTATGACCAGATTCAAAAATTGGGGTTGAAAACGGGGGATACGGTTATTATTTCCCGGGCCGGCGATGTTATCCCGCAAATCACAAAGGTTTTAAAAGAACTAAGAGGCGGCAATGAAAAAGAATTTAAAATGCCTCATCGCTGTCCGGTTGACAGCTCAAGAGTTATTCGCGAAGGCGCTTTTAACCGCTGCTCTAATCCCAAATGCGGAGCGCGCAACCGGGAATTAATCAGACACTTCGTTTCCCGGGGGTGTTTTAATATCGAAGGAGTAGGGCCAAAAATTATTGACCGATTTTTAGATGAAGGATTGATTTCTGACGCGGCCGATCTTTTTCAATTAAAAGAAGGAGATATTGCCTCTTTGACGGGATTTGGCGAGAAATCAGCCGAAAATATTATTAATGAAATTAGGAATAAAAAAACTCTTCCCCTGAATCGTTTTATTTACAGCTTGGGGATTTTACAAGTCGGGGAGGAAACCGCTAATCTGCTGGCGCAAAAATTCAAAAATCAAAATTCAAAAATCAAAATTAAGGAATTTATAAATTTTTATAAAAATCTCTCGCTGGAAAACCTTCGGGAAATTCCCGATATCGGGCCGAAGGTGGCGCAAAATATTTACCAGTGGGTTCGCAACGAACGAAACATGAAATTCCTGGAAAGATTGGAAAAAACGGGCATACAGATACAGGGCCAAAAATTGAAAGCGGGTAGGGGGAATCTGGCCGGCAAGACGTTTGTTTTGACCGGCGGCTTGGCATCGATGACCCGCGAGCAAGTTAAAGAAAAGATTCACCAACGGGGCGGCGACATTTCCGAATCAATCAGTAAAAAAACCGATTATGTGGTGGCGGGCAGTGAACCCGGTTCAAAATATAAAAAAGCGAAAAAACTCGGTGTTAAAACAATTGACGAAAAAGAGTTTTTGGCTATGTTAAAATAATGGCTAGGCCACTATTTTAGTTTGTGAATATTACAAAAAGAAAACTCCATAAAGGGGCGGTGCGGGATGTTACGAAAATCATGTGGCGGCACGTTGTAAAACATCCCATCTCAATGGGGGTGATTTTATTGGCAACAATCGCTATTAATGCTTACCAAATTATATTGCCCCTCTATTATAAAAAACTAGTTGATGTGGCAAGCAAATGGCTTACATCTCCCAGTGCGATTGTCCCGGAACTTATAAGCGTTTTTATTGTAATTATCGGCTTATCTTTGGCTGGATGGTGCTTTTATCGTCTGCGCGGATTTACGACCACTTACTTTCAATCCCGCGTGATGGCTGATCTCTCAAAAACGTCTTTCGACTATTTAATTCGCCATTCTCACCGTTTTTTTCTTGATAATTTCGCAGGCTCTTTAGTGAGAAAATTGAATCGCCTACCTCGCGCTTTTGAAGATATATCTGACCAGGTCGAATTTAGTCTTTTGCCTATCATTTTTACCATTATAGGGATACTCTACGTGCTTTTCCGAAGAGATACGCTTCTTGGTGTTATTTTGTCAATTGGTATTTGTATATTTATTATATTTAATTTCATCGTAGCGCTTTGGAAGCAAAAATACGAAGCGGTGAGAGTTGAAAAAGATTCCGAAGCCACAGGCGTCCTGGCCGATGCTATTACAAATAGTGCCCCAATTAAGCTTTTTTCCGGCTACGGCCACGAGGAATCGCTTTATCGCCAAGCGATTAATAATCTTTGGAGAATTAGGTTTTTTACTTGGAATTTGAATGAGGTGATAGATGCGGTACAAACATTTATGATGTTTATAATTAATATTGGCATAGTTTACGTAGCAATAATTCTTTGGGGCAGGGGGATTCTTACGGTAGGCGATTTCCTTTTGATTCAGCTATATCTTTTTAATTTATTTGATAAAATTTTTAATTTTGGTCGCATGCTTCGCCGCCTTTTCGAGGGCTTTGCAGACGCAGCTGAAATGGTTGATATTCTTAATATGCCGCATGAAATTAAAGACGCAAAAATCGCGAAACCGCTTCAAATTAAAAAAGGTGAAATTAAATTCCAAAATGTTAATTTTGGTTTTCAGAAAACCAGAAGAGTCCTTAATGATTTTTCTCTTAATATTAGGGCCGGCGAAAAAGTTGCGTTTATGGGGTCTTCGGGCGCTGGTAAGTCCACCCTTGCCTTGCTTTTATGCCGTTTTTACGACGTGGATAGCGGAAAAATTTCTATTGATGGTCAAGAAATTACGGCTGTCACTCAAGAAAGTTTGTGGGATAATATTGCAATGGTGCCCCAAGAGCCGATTCTGTTTCATCGCACTATCCGTGAAAATATTCTTTACGGCCGTCGCGACGCAACCAACAAAGAAATTATCGAAGCAGCCAAAAAGGCACACTGTCATGAGTTTATCAATACCTTTCCTTGTGGTTATGAAACTTATGTCGGCGAGCGAGGAGTTAAGCTTTCGGGCGGTGAACGCCAGCGCGTAGCCATCGCAAGGGCCATTCTCAAGAATCCACCGATTTTAGTTTTGGATGAAGCGACGTCAAGCTTAGATTCAGAGTCCGAATCGCTTATTCAAGACGCCTTAAAAGAACTTATGGTTAATCGTACAGTGCTTGCTATTGCTCATCGTCTTTCTACTATCCGTCAGATGGATAGAATTATTGTGATTGAGGATGGCTATATCATCGCAGAGGGGTCGCATGAAGAACTTCTTTGTCAAGGAGGCACCTATCAAAGGCTTTGGGAAATTCAAGCCGGCAAATTTCTTGCCTGAACTCCAAAATTGAGTAATTTTTAGAAATTGCTATTATTAAAATAATTTATGGCCTCAGAAATCAATAAAAAAACCTTGGAATATTTAGCTGAACTTAGCCGGATTGAATTAGATGAAAGAAGTGAGGAAAAATTATTAAACGACCTCCAAAATATTTTGGGGTATTTTGAGGAATTAAAAGGAGTGGACACCGAAAGAGTTGAGCCGATGGCTGGCGGATTTCGTCTCGCCGAAGACTCGCTTCGTCCTGTCGAAGGCGGAACAATAGAAAATAACGTTTTTCGGGAAGACGAAGAAAATCCAAAATCAAGAACCCAAAGTTCAAAATTAACAGACGACCTTCCTCAAAAAGAAAACGACTACCTAAAAGTGCCGCCGGTTTTTGAATAAAATGGATTTATCAAATTTAACAATCAAAAAAATTCACGAGGGCTTAACCGATAAAAAATTTTCCGCTTTTGAAATTACCCAAGAGTTCTTGGCTTATATTGAAGAAAAAGACAGGAAAATTAACGCCTATTTAAGATTAACCAAGGATTTAGCTTTGTCTCAGGCAAACCAAGTCGATGTCTGGCTGGCAGAAAAGAGAGAATTGCCAATTTTGGCTGGCGCGCCCCTGGCCATTAAAGACAATATTTTAATTGAAGGTGAGCCGGCCACGGCTGGCTCCAAAATTTTGGCCAATTACCGGGCGGCTTACGACGCCACGGTTATTAAAAAACTAAAACAGGCCGGCGCGATTTTTCCGGGTAAAACCAATTTGGATGAATTTGCCATGGGTTCTTCAACGGAGAATTCCGCCTTTAAGACTACAAAAAACCCTTGTGATTTAGAAAGGGTGCCGGGCGGTTCATCGGGCGGTTCGGCCGCGGCCGTAGCCGCTGATATGGCCGTGGCGGCGCTTGGTTCCGACACCGGTGGTTCAATCCGTCAACCAGCCGGATTTTGCGGGGTAGTCGGCCTAAAACCCACTTATGGAGCGGTTTCCCGCTATGGTTTAATTGCCATGGCTTCCAGTTTGGATCAAATAGGGCCGATAACCAAAACGGTTGAGGACGCCAAAATTTTATTTGAAGCTATAAAGGGAAGAGACGCATTAGATTCAACTTCGGTGGATTATGATGCTGTGCTAGAGCATAGCAAGGAATTTAGTTTAGAAGGAATTAGAAAAATGAAAATTGGATTGCCAAAAGAATATTTTGCCGGCGGTTTAGATAAACAGACACGGTTAGCGATTGACGAAGCGATTAAACTTTTAAAATCTCTGAAAATAGAGTTTAGAGAAATAAGTCTACCTCGCACCAAATACGCTTTGTCTTGTTATTATATAATTATGTCTGCCGAAGTTAGCGCGAATTTGGCAAGATTCGACGGTATTCGTTACGCGCGGATAGACGCGGATTCCCGCGCGAAAGAGAGTGAATACATGAGCGAAAATCAACGCGTTAACCAGCCTAAATCAGCGTTAGAGAAAATTTATTTCCGACAGCGGGGCAGGGGATTCGGCGATGAAGCAAAGAGAAGAATTATTCTGGGAACCTTTGTTTTGTCTGCCGGTTATTACGACGCTTATTATGCCAAGGCGCAAAAAGTTCGCCGATTAATCAAGAAAGATTTCAACAAAGCATTTCAAGAGGTGGATGTTATTTTAACGCCGATTTCACCCACCCCGGCTTTCAAAATCGGCGAAAAAGTTGATGACCCGCTAGCCATGTATTTGTCGGATATTTTTACTGTTCCTGTTAATTTGGCCGGTTTGCCGGCAATTTCCATTCCGATAAAAAAGTATAAAAGAGGAGACGGAGAGCTGCCGGTCGGATTTCAGTTAATTGGCAAACCATTTCGCGAAACTGACATTTTGGGCGTCGGCCAATATTACGAAAAATTATTATGATTATTATGGGCCATATCATAAATTTTATCATTGATAATTTATGGTTTTTTCAGTTTATTTCGTTATTTATTTCCGGCATTCTTTTATTTTTAATTATTTATTTTTTTGTTAAAACCGATATTATCGGCGAAAAAATAGAGCATTTTTTTGAGGTGATTAGCGGCGCCGATATTTCAAAGCGCCGCACGCTTAAGGCCTGGAAAGAGATCCAAAGAAAATTAAAAACAAAAAAAGAGAATCAACTTAAAATAGCCGTTTTTGAAGCAGACCAGCTTTTAGATGAAATTTTAAAAATAGTTAATTATCCCGGCAGAGGTTTGGAAGAGCGGCTGGCGCAAATCAGCCCGGAACAGATTTCTAATATCGAAGAACTTCGGCAGGCTCACAAATTTAAAAGCCGGCTTGTTTCAGAACCGGATTTTGTAATCACCCCCAATGAGGCGGGAATAATTATTGAAATCTACAAAAAAACCTTTCAGGAACTGAATCTCATAGATTAGAAGCGGAGTCGTATTTTGCTAAGATATAATGCCAGCGCTGTTATATTATTTTTCTGCGAGTTTCACTCTGCGGTATTTTTTCTTGCCGGCTCTCAATAGTAATTCGCCGCCTCTAAAATCGCCCCCGGTTATTAAAAGATTGGGATTATGCAATTTTTCTTCACCGAGATAACCGCCGCCCTGAAGAATTAATCTTCTGGCTTCGGAAACAGATTTGGCCAAGCCGGTCATATTGAACAATTTAGCAATCAAAATCCCCCTTTTTAACGCCCCCTTGCTAATAAGGGTGGTGGGAATTAAATTCGCCTTACTTTTCTCTTTGTCAAAAAGAGCGCGGGAAGCGCTTCTGGTTTTTTCGGCTGTTGCTTTTCCATGAACGATTTTTGTTGCTTCATAAGCCAGAATTTCTTTGGCCTTTCTAATTTCAGCGCCTTTTAACTGCCATAATTTTTTTATTTGTTCTATTGATAAAAAAGTGAAAATTAGAAAGAATTTTTTGACATCTTTATCATCGGTATTAATCCAATATTGATAATAATCATAGGGCGAAGTCATTTTCGGGTCTAACCAGACCGTGCCTTTTTCGGTTTTACCCATTTTTTTGCCAGTCGAGGTCGTAAGCAAATAAAAAACAGCGCCATAGGCCTCTTTTCTTTCTAATCGGCGAATGAGTTCAATTCCAGCTAAAATATTGCCCCATTGGTCAGAACTACCAAGTTGAGCCACACAATTATAATGCTTAAATTGATACCAGAAATCGTATGCTTGAAGCAGTTGGTAATTAAATTCCAAAAAAGACATTCCTTTTGCCAACCGGCTTTTTATCGCTTCGTGAGTCAGCATTCTATTGACACTGAAATGCACGCCAAAATCACGGAGGAATTCAATATAATTAAGTTTAGTCAACCAATTAGCATTATTCAAAAGCAAGGCATGGTTTTTATTAAAATTAAGAATTTTTGAGGCTTGCTTTTTTAGTGCTTGAACATTTTGATTGACTTGTTTCCGTGTCATTATCGGTCTGGCTTTGTCTTTACCGCTCGGGTCGCCCACCAAGCCAGTGCCACCGCCAGCCAGAAAAATCGGTCGATGCCCGAGTTTTTGCGCCCAAGCCATGGCCATTAAAGGAATTAAATGTCCGATGTGTAAACTTGAAGCGCTTGGGTCAAAACCGATGTAAAAAGTAATTTTTTGTCCGTCAAGCAAGTGCCGAAGGCCATTCTCGGTAGTCGTCTGCTCAATAAATCCGCGTTCTTTTAAGATGTCGTATAGATTTTTATCCATTAATTTTATTTTTAAGATTGTTTCTCTTTATTATACCTATCTTTGTCCCTATTAATGACCTTATCAAAACTCCTTCTTATTGCTTTATCCAAATCGATATTATTTGAATTAGCAAAACAGATAAGAGTATAAATAATATCTCCAATTTCTTCTTCTAATTCTTGTTTTTCCTCATCGCTTCTTTTTGGTTTGTCTCCATATAGATGATTAACCAATCTTGCAAATTCACCACATTCTTCATAAAGCCTAGCCAAAATTGATAGAGGCGACCAGTATTTCCAGTCGTTTTCTTTAAACCAATCGTCTAATTCTTTTTGATATTTTTTCATAATTTCATTTTAAATGAATAATAAATGCATTGGCGTTGAATATTTCGGGTTTGTCTCGGCGGTGTGAAAAATATTTTTCTTTTTCACAAAAAGTGCAATCCGGGTGCGTGGCGATTTTTTGCGCGGGCGACGGGATTTGAACCCGTGAACTCGTCCGTGACAGGGACGCATGATAACCAGGCTTCACCACGCCCGCATTAAATAAATCCTACCTTTTTTATTAAAACAAATCAATTATTTCAATTTCCAAACAAGTTCTTTAAATTTTTTGCCTCTGTCAACGTAGTCTATAAACATATCAAAACTAGTAGAAGCAGGGGAGAAGAGAATATGTAAGAATTTAGAATCTAGAAAATAGAATTCAGAATTTCGGTAAGCGGCATCGACTGCGGTCTTTAAATCTTTGACTAATTTTATCGGGACACCTGATTTTGAGACAGTTTTTTGAATTTTACGTTTATTTTCGCCGAATAAAATAACTAACTTTGTATTGGAGTTTTTAAGGGCTTTGGCGAGAGGGGAATAATTTAATCCCTTATCCCTGCCGCCGGCAATTAAAATTTTTGGCTCTTTGAAAGCGCGGATCGCCGCGGCCGCTGTCTGGGGGTTGGTGGAGGCGGAATCGTTATAAAATTTTATTCTTTTAATTTTTCGCACAAATTCCAGCCGATGTTCATTGCCGTTGAAGCTTTTAACAATCTTTATAATTTTATTTTTTTGGCAGCCGAGCGAGCGGGCGGCGGCAGCGGCTATTAAAATGTTTCTTATATTATGAAAGCCGGGGATTTTTACTATTTTTTGGACGCCGGAGGTTCCTAAAAATTTTTTAATATCAGGACATTCAATATTTTGGCATTGGACCGGATTTTTTTTACCCCGGCTTTTTGAGGCAATCCGTTTACTCCAGCGATTGTCGCCGAAATAGAATATTTTGTCGGATTTTTTCTGCCATTTAGCGATATTTGTTTTGGCGTCAAAATATTCGCGGAGATTTTTGTGAATGTCCAAATGTTCGGGAAAAATATCCAAAACCGCGGCAATAGGCGGCGAAACCTGCATATCTTGAAGTTGAAAACTGGATAATTCCAACACAATAAACGCAGATTGGCCCGGCTTTAAGGCGGACAAACGCGGCAATATATCAAGGGGAGACACACCGATATTACCGGTGAGAAACGCCTTTTTGCCACAGGTTTGTAAAATTTTATAAAGCAGGGTGGCGGTGGTTCCTTTGCCCTTGGTGCCGGTAATGCCGATTATCTTTATGTTTTTCCTTGCCGCTCTGCGTCTCTCTATTTTTAATTTCTGTATTTCTTCAAAAAATAATTTGGTGGCGCTGGAAAATTTAATACCTTTTTTTACGGCTTGCTTGATTTCCGGCAGGTTATAAGGTACGCCGGGCGAGCGATAAACAACGTCGAAATCGCTCAAATTTTTGAGATAATTTTTGTCCAATTTTTGGTCAAGGATTTTAATATCGGCTCGGGGGCCGCTTTTTTTAAGAAATTTTAAGACCGATTTTCCTTCTCTGCCAAAACCCAAAATGGCGATTTTCATAACAAAATAATACTTGATTTAAGATGAAATGTGAATATAATTAAATCGCGGGGTGGACCAGCAAGTAGGTCGTCAGGCCCATAACCTGAAGAGCGTCGGTGCAAATCCGACCCCCGCAACATATTAGCCGGTGTAGTTCAGTGGCAGAACATCGCCCTCATAAAGCGAATGTCGCAGGTTCAATTCCTGCCACCGGCACCAGAAGCATGATTCAAAAAATTAAAAAAATTGCTTTGGCGGAAATAGAAACGGCAAAAAATTTTGAAGAATCGGAGAGAATTAGAATCAAATATCTTGGTCGCAAAGGAGAGGTAACGCGGATCTTGCGTTCGCTCAAGGATTTGCCGCTGGAAAAACGCCGTCAAATCGGTCCGCAAATCCAACAACTTAAAGAAGAATTAGAGAAAAAAATAGAAGATAAATCTCGGGAATTTTCGCTGCGTGATTCGCGCTCGACAAAAAATGAACTTGATATTACCAAGCCTGGCCACAAAATCAAACTCGGCCACCTTCATCCTTTAAGCAAAATTGAAGAAGAAATTCGCCAAATCTTTTTGGTGATGAATTTTTCGGTGGTAGAAGGACCGGAGATAGAAACAGAATATTATAATTTTGACACCCTAAATATCCCCCATAACCATCCGGCTAGGGATGCGTGGAATACTTTCTGGATTAAATCAGAAAATCAAAAATCAAAAATCCCCGAAGGACCCCGCCTTGGCGGGGCTTGCGGGGCAGGCAAAAATCAAAAATTACTTTTGCGCACCCATACTTCACCGATGCAGATTCGTTATATGGAAACCCATCAGCCGCCGTTTCAGATTGTTGTGCCGGGGAGGGTTTTTCGTTATGAAGCAACCGATATTTCTCATGAAACAACTTTCAGTCAGGTGGAGGGATTAATGGTTGGTAAGGATATTTCTTTGGCGAATTTTAAATTTATTATCGAAGAACTTCTTAAAAACCTTTTTAACAAAGAAATTGAATTTGAATTCAGACCAAGTTATTATCCGTTTGTTGAGCCGGGCGTTGATGTTTTTATGAAATGGCGAGGCAGATGGCTGGAGGTGGCTGGGTCAGGGATGGTTCACCCAAAACTTTTTGAAGCGGTTGGCTATAATCCCTACGAATGGCAGGGCTTCGCTTTTGGCTTCGGACTTAATCGATTAGCCATGATTAAATATAATATTCCCGATATCAGATTATTTTATTCGAGTGATTTAAGATTTATTAAACAGTTTTGAAATGCGATGCTAATATACTAATTTATACTAATTATATTAATGGATACGAATATAAAAATTTATTAGTATTTATTCGTATCATTAGCACGCATTTGTATATTGGTATCGCGTATGAAAAAAGAACTCTTTTTAGAAGAAGCGGTTCTTGATGACTTGGCTCAAGATTTAGAACCGTTGGAGTTGCCGCTTTCCCAGCGAGCTTTTAGATTGGTCGCGATTTTCTTGGTCATTATTATTGTCGCAGTCGCTGGCCAATTGATGTATTTATGCCTATGGAGGGGCGATTTTTACAAGGAGCGAGCCCTAGCCAATGTGGGGCGCGTGACCACTGTTCGGGCCCAGAGAGGTATTATTTTTGACAGATTTGACAAATCGCTGGTTAAGAACCTGCCCGCTTTTCGGTTAAACTTAAAGCTTGTTGAATTTTTTAAAAATCAGCAGGAAGGAACAAAAACCATAAAAATTTTGGAAGAATCTCTTGGCCTGCCGAAAGGATATATAGAAGAATTACTTAAAGGCGTTGATTTAGAAAAACAAAACTCTTTAACCGTTGCAAGACAATTGAATATAGATCAGGTTATTAAAATCAAAAATCTCAATTTGCCGGCCATCAGAATAGAAGATGATTTTAAGAGAGAGTATTTTAAGGGAGAATCCTTTTCCCATCTGGTCGGCTACACCGGGTTCGTTGATAAAAATGATATCAAAAAAAATCCAGAACTTTTATTTAACGACGTCATTGGAAAAAGCGGCCTTGAGGCATATTATGACCGCGAGTTGCGGGGAGAAGATGGAAAAATAATAGATTACCGAAACGTTAAAGGAGAATCGATTGATAGTAAATTATTGAAAAATCCCACCCCGGGTTATCAGATTTATTTAACTATTGACGCCGAATTTCAATCCTATTTTTTTAATAGATTGAAGCAGGCGTTAAGTTATTTAGGCAGTCAGACGGGGGTTGGCCTGGCTTTGAATGTTCAAAGCGGGGAAGTGATTGCCATTGTCAGTTTGCCGACTTTTAATAACAACAAAATCGAAGGCGAATCCCTAGGTGATCCTTATAAACCATTTTTTAATCGGGCGATTTCCGGAGTTTATGCGCCTGGTTCGACAATTAAACCATTGGTCGCTCTGGCTGCTTTAAAAGAAAATATTATTACACCGGAAAAAGAAATTTTTTCTCCGGGCTATTTGGAAATTCCCAATCCTTATTATCCAGACGAACCTTCTCGTTTTTTGGATTGGAAGCCTCACGGCTGGGTGAATTTATACTCAGCCATCGCCCGCTCTTCCAATGTTTATTTTTACACCGTTGGCGGCGGCTTCGGCGGTATTAAAGGATTGGGAATTGAGAAAATAAAGGAATATTGGCGGAAATTTGGATTAGGCAGAAAGACCGGTGTTGACTTGCCTTCCGAAAGCGAAGGATTTTTGCCGGATCCAGGAACAAAAGAGACAAACGGAGAAATTTGGCGTTTGGGCGATACTTATAATATCAGCATCGGGCAGGGGGATCTTTTGGTTACGCCGCTTCAGCTTCTTAATTATATCAGCGCGATTACCAATGGAGGCAAAATTTACCGACCGTTTGTCGTTAAAAAAATAATTTCGGAAAATGGAGGAATAATAAAAGAGAACACCTCCGAAATCATTGATGATTTTTCTTCGGATATTGAAGTGATTAAAAAAATCCAAAAAGGAATGGTTGATGCCGTAGAAAAACCTTATGGAACAGCCCATCTTTTAGCAGATCTGCCTATGCCAGCCGCTGGCAAGACAGGCACCGCTCAGGTTGAGGGCAACACTAAAATCAACGCGTTTTTTGTCGGCTATCTGCCCGTCGAAGATTTAGAGAAAGCGGACGCGCCAACAGATAAACAAATTGCCATTTTGGTTTTGATAGAAAATGCTCGCGAGGGGAGTCTTAATGCTGTCCCAGTAGCCAAAGATATTTTTGAATGGTATTATTACAATAGAATAAAATAATTACGAGAATTTAGAATATAGAATTTAGGATTTTGGGACGAAAAGTAAAAATTTATTTTATTCCTATATTCTATATCCTAAATTCTAAATTCTATCTTATGAATTCAGAACTGCGACAAGACCTGGTTTCCGGTGACTGGATTGTAATTGCTCCGGGCCGGGCAAAAAAACATCTCCAATTACTAAAAAAAACAGGGAAGAGAGAAAAAACGCCCGTCAAAGATTGTCCTTTTGAAGACCCGGAAAAAGCTGGCAATAAGCCGATTCTTTTATATGAAAAAAAAACAAAAGACGGAAAATTAAAACAAGGAGATTGGGAAGCAATGCTCATTGAAAACAAATATCCGGTCTTTGTTCAAAAGAAAATCTGCGGCAGAAATTTCAAAAAAGGTCCTTATTCGGTAATGGAAGGAATCGGTCATCATGACATACTCATCACCCGAGACCATAATAATAATTTTACCCACCTCAACAAAGATTCGGCCAATTTAGTTTTTCAGGCATTTCGCGACCGCTACTTAATGCTTTATAGCGACCCTTGTCTCAGCTATATTTTTATTTTTCACAACTGGGGGCCCAAAGCCGGCGCCACGATTTACCATCCTCATTATCAAATAATCGCCCTACCAATCATTCCTCCCGATGTCCAGCATTCCCTCTTCGGCTCAGCCCATTATTTCAGAAAATTCAAAAAGTGTGTTCATTGCACAATGATTGAATGGGAAAAAAAAGAGGAAAAAAGAATTGTTTACGAAAATAAAGGAGCAATTGTTTTTACACCCTTCGTTTCCCGGGAGCCGTTTGAACTTCGTATTTTCCCCAAAAAACACCTGCCTTATTTTGAAAATACTACGGATGAAGATTTAAAGTGGGTGGTTGATGCTTTACAGAAATCTTTATTGAGAATTGAAAAAAAAATAAATGATCCCGATTACAACTTTTTTATTCACACCGCGCCGATAAAAGACAAAGAGAAATACAAAAATTATCACTGGCACATTGAAATTCAGCCGAAAATCAGCATTTCAGCCGGTTTTGAATTGGGGACAGGCATTGAAATTACTGTTGTTGACCCGGATGAAGCCGCTAAAATACTACGAAAGTAGATACAAAGATAAAATGGTAGAAAATATTTCAAAAGAGGCATTGACAATTTTAATTGCCGCTTCGCCAATTATTGAGTTGCGCGGCGCTATTCCGGCCGCTGTTTTAGAATGGAATTTTCCAGCAGAGAAAGCTTTTGTCTTGGGGGTTTTTGGCAATTTTCTGCCAGTGATACCGCTTCTCTTATTTTGGAACTACTTAGCCGAATGGCTGTCTCATAGAATTTATTTTTTTAACCGTTTATTTAATTGGCTTTTTGAAAAAACAAGAAGCCGGCATAACCATCATTTTGAAATTTGGAAAGGATTGGCGTTGCTAATTTTCGTGGCGATTCCCTTGCCTTTTACCGGCGCCTGGAGCGCAACCATTGCCGCCTTTGTTTTTGGCATTCCCTTGCGGCGAGCAGCCATAATGATTTTTTTGGGCATTTTAATTTCCGGCTTAATTGTTTTATCGTTGTCTATCGCCGGAACGTTTGTAATATGAAAAAAATTATAATTTTCAATTGGAAAATGAACCCCGATTCCCTTAAAGAGGCAAAACAGCTTTTTAATTTCGTCTCAAAACAAATCAAAAACGAGGAAATCGTTGTTTGCCCGCCGTTCGTTTATCTATCCAGACTGGCCAGTTTCATTAATAAAAATAGCAAAATTAAATTGGGCGCTCAAAATTTATTTTTTGAAAGCCAAGGCGCCTATACCGGCGAGATTTCGCCGAAAATGCTGAAAAATTTAGGTGTGGAATACGTAATAATCGGGCATTCGGAACGCCGGCGATACCTGAAAGAAACGGATGAGATGATAAATAAAAAAGTTTTAGCGGCGGCAAAAACGGGATTAAAGACGGTTTTGTGTGTTGGCGAAGAAAAACATAGATTAGGAATTAAGAATCGGAAATTAGAAATAAAAAAAGCAAAAAAAATCATCAAAAATCAGCTCGGAAAAGATTTAAAAGGCATTCATAATTCTCTATCCAAAATTTATGATTTTCTTATTGTGGCGTACGAGCCTGTTTGGGCAATTGGCTCTGATAATTTTTGTCATCCAGCCGATGCCCGGGAAATAATAAAATTCATTAAAAACATTCTTAATTCAAAATTTAAAACGCAAAGCCAAAAAGTGTTATACGGCGGTTCGGTGGATAGTAAAAATATTGGAAGTTTTATAAAATATCCGGAAATTAACGGCGTCTTGGTCGGCGGCGCCAGCTTAGAGAAAAATGAAATCAAAAAAATAATAAAAATCGCAAATTAAAATAAAAAATTGCAAAATTTAATTTATTATGCCAAACGATGATACAAAATTAAAAAATCAAGCCATCGTTGCGTTTTTGGGATTTTTAACCTTGGTCGTTGTTTATTCTCTTTTCTGGGGACCAGCAAGAAAATACGCCGACTCTTTGACGCCGGCAAAGACAATTACAACTTCGGCAGAAGGAAAAGCAATGGCTTCGCCGGATATAGCTAAAGTTTCGTTTTCGGTTGTTTCAGAAGGCTTTAATCCCGATAAAATTGCCGAAGAAAACAATAAAAAAATGAATAAAGCAATTGACTTTGCCAAATCGCAGGGCATTGAGGAAAAAGATATTGCCACCAGTCAGTATAATTTAAGTCCGAGTTACGAATATGACGAAAAAACAAGAAGAACATTTATAAGCGGTTATAGATTGACGCAAACCGCCCTGATAAAAATTCGCAATCTGGAGAAGACAGGGAAAATTTTAGCTGGCTTGCCGGACCTGGGAATTAATCAAATAGATTCGATTTCTTTTGACATTGACGAACCGGAAAGATATTTAGCCGAGGCGCGGGATAAAGCTTTTTCCAAAGCCCGGGAGAAAGCCGGAGAGATGGCGTCCAAAAACGGAGTAAAATTAGGCAAGGTGGTCGGTTTTTCGGAATATCAAGGAGGGCCGGTTGTCCGCTATCAAGAAGTTAAAACGCTAGATTTTGGCGGAGCAGAACCCGCTCCAGTCATTCCGCAAATTCAACCAGGCATCCAGGAAGTAATAGTAAATGTTAGTATAATCTACGAGATAAGATAGCCAAAATAAAAGAGTCAAAGCATGATGTTTAAAAAAACCACTGTTAGCGTTATAATTATTTTAGTGGCAGCCGCCACCATCATTGGGCTGTCTGGTTTGAGTTTTCTTATCCCCCAAAACAAACAAATGGATATAAGCGAAAACGTGGATGGCCGCCAATATAAAAATATGGAAAAAATTTTTCTGATAACGAAGGATAACGTAAAAATTGCCGCTAATTATAGAAGTATTGATATATCAAAATACCAACAACCCTTTGGCTGGCTGATTATGGTTCATATGATGCCGGCAACCAAAGAATCTTATGGTGAAATAGCCGAAAGATTTCAGGATTTCGGTTACGCCTCTTTGGTGATTGATTTGCGGGGTCACGGAGAATCGGACGGAGGGCCAGATGGTTATTTAAGTCAGAACTTTGACCATCAAAAAAGCATTCTGGATTTAGAGGCGGCGGTCAGCTACTTAATAGAAGAGAAAAAAGCGACCAGCGACGGGGTTATTTTTATCGGCGCTTCCATCGGCGCTAATTTATCTTTGCAATATATTAGCGAGCATCCGAAATTTAAAACAGTGATTTTGCTTTC
>Ga0194125_10001067_pt1 | contig 46521 bp, 24 predicted proteins | sample TA2KigC250mmetaG_FD_148626 | JGI IMG/M metagenome (GOLD analysis project Ga0194125, IMG submission 148626) | Freshwater microbial communities from Lake Tanganyika, Tanzania - TA2015034 Kigoma Deep Cast 250m | ecosystem: Environmental > Aquatic > Freshwater > Lake | place: Tanzania: Lake...
TTCCCGCTTTCATCCAAAACCGTTGCCCAACAATTCTTCTTGTGTATGTCCAACCCTATCATTTCCATGGCATGTGCCTCCATACCCCTTATGGAGGCGGCCGGCTTTCAGCATGCCATCAAGGGAGCAAGGCAGCAAGGGAGCAAGGCAGCAAGGCAGCAAGGGAGCAAGGGACGACGACGGTCCGTCCGTCCCCTTGCCCCTTGCCCCGTGTTCTTCCGTCCCTTGCTGCCTTGCTGCCTTGCTGCCTTGCTGCCTTCCCTTGCTCCCTTGCTGCCTTGCTCCCTTGCTGCCTTTCCCCTACGCGAGCTCTCTTTGCTTCTTTATCTTCTCCTTCAGCTCCTCCTCCTTGCCCGTCTCGGCCTTCATCTCGGCCAGGAGCTCGGCCTTGAGGGTCTCCTGCTCCTTGGATGACTCCGGGGTGTTGGTCAGGGCCTCCATCTGGATGCCCAGGATCTCGGAGGTGGTGTTGACCTTGTCGACTGCGGTCTTGATGTTGGTGATGGCCTGCTCCATCTTCTCGGTATCGAAGCCCATGAGCTTCTGGGCGTAGGCCAGCTCCTGGCCTATCGCCACTATCTCGGCGATGTCCTGCTGGTCGGCCAGGGCGTTCTTCATGGTCTGGGACATCTCGACCATGGTCCCCACCGTGTTGAGCTGGCCCTGGGCGCTGCCGTACTCCTTGGAGGCCACGCGGAAGCCGCGCTCGTCGCCCCTGGACAGGGCCCCCTTGGCCTCGGCGCGGGCCTTGTCGCGCTTGTCCTTCATCTGGGATTCGCGCTTGCCCAGCTTGGCCTCGGCTATTGCGATCTTGGTCGTCATCTCCTCGGGCGTCGGCTTCTTTCTGAAAAGGTCGGTGGGGCCTTCCTGTGCGGCATGGCGCCGGCCGGCGGCCCCCGGAAATCCAATTAGGGGGGTAAAAACCTTCCCCTGGCCTACAGCACCCCTATCTCGCTGAGCTTCTCGGGCAGGTAGTTGTCCGTGACGAAGTTCAGGCCGTACTTGGCGAGGGCCTGCTGCTCCGACTTCTTGTTGAGCTCGAGCTGGAGCTTTATCTCGTCCTCCCACATTATCTCGTTGCCGTCGGCCCTGCGCGCCAGCACCTGGCCCCGAAAGCGCGGGTCCGAAAGCTCGGCCTTGAGCGCCCGGATGTCCTGGTCGTTGAGCTTGTCCGAGGGCAGCTTGTAGTTCTCTATGTCCGAGGGGGTGACGCCCACGAACTGGGCCTCGGGCGTCGCCAGGTACTCGGAGATGTGGGCGGTCTTGATGGCGCCGTAGGCGACGGAGGCGAATATGCGGAAGGACCACGGGTCGCCGTCGGTGAACACCACCACCGGCAGCTTGCACTCGTCGTTGAGGCGCTTCACGAGCCGGCGGGTGCACCGGGCGGGCTGGCCCTTGAGGTGGACGAGTACGGCGCCCTCTTTCTCGTCGAAGCCGTTCTCGGCCAGGCGGTCGAACATGCCGCCGCAGTTGTGGGTGACGATGTTTCCCAGCCCGGCGGCGAAGGTGTGGGCGTCCTCGACCGTGAGGTCATAGACGAAGTCGCTGGATGTCGGCGCCTCGGAAACCTCCTTGACTGGAACCAAGGCTACATTGCTTTCAAGGAGCGCCCGGGCGAAATCCACTTTCCTGCTTGCTCCGGCCGGGATGTATGCAAGGAACTTCCGAAGCTGGTCCGGCGGCAGGCCCTTCGAATAGCCGAGCTTATGGAAGAAAGCCCACCTTTCCTTGGATGGGATATATTTTCTCGCGGCAGCCCGGACCTCCTCGCAATCCAGCGCCCTGCATGGGAAGCCCCACACTGAGAAATCCCGGCTTGGCTCCGGCAGGCGGGCATCGGTCTTCTCCCGTATGAAATCCCCAAACAGGGCAAGCAGTTTTTTCTCCCCGCGGAGATTAAGGGTGTACCGGACATTCTTGCGGACCACCTTCCGGCCGTCAATTTGCCCGCCGTCGCCGATGGCTGTCTCCAGCACGGAGACTCCGATGCCCAGCTGACCAAGAACCGTGGCCAGGTCGGCGGCCAGGAGCCGGCTGCAGGTGCCATATCGCACCCTCGGGGCCGCCTTCACCCGCTTTCCTCCATGGATGTCGGCGGCTCCGTCTCCCCTCAGGCACCCGAGCAGGAACTCCCGCTTGAGCCCGACCGGAGCGTTGAGCACCGGCCAGGGGACCCGCTTGGTACCGGCTTTTGCGCCGCAACCCAGCCCTTTGAAAAGCAGCGCCGCCAGTATGCCTCCGAAGACAAGCCTGTGCCACGGCCTTCCGGCCTTCTCCTCCCAGATATTGATGGGCCCGAAGACGGTCTGGATGCAGTGTTTCGCATCATCAATGACGCCCTGTTCCTTCCGTCCGAAAGAAAGCGTGATGCTGTTGCCGCCGTTCGACCCTTCCGATGCGAAATATCCGAGTAAGCGGAAGAGCTCCGGAGTCAGGTCGAGCCGGGCGGGGACGCGAACGGGGCTGTCTTTGAGCGAGACCGTACCGTCGCCGTGCGATCTGAGCGTTGCCTCCGGTCTGGCTTTTTTGACCGTTCCCGCGACATCGATGCCATCCGGTCTCTCGCCCTCCGGGGCGCAGTTCGCCACGGGCACGAGGTCACCCGGTTTCAGTTCGTCGGCCCGCTTGACGGCGAACCCGAAGTCGTCATAGACAACCATCTTGTGGCTTCCCGTCGCCCTCAGCCCGAGGTTGTATGCCGTCCGTATGCGGAGCATCCGGTCCTTCAGCGGCTGGCGCATCACCCTCGTCACGCGCTTCCATCCCAGCGCCCCATCAGGCGAGAGCGCCAGCACCTGGACCGGCCAACGGGGCTCCGAATACTCGACATCGCCCAGCTTTTGCGTTCCGGGCCCCACCAGATGCGTGTCCACGAACGAACCGATCGTCGGCGTCTTCGTGTGATGGCCGTTCCGAACGACCAACGGTTCATCGGCGTCCAGGCATTCGATGGCGATGACGAACTTGGCGTCCCAGTCGACGAACCTGATCTTCTCCTTCTCCACATTGTAAGGGATCCCGTACCCGCCGTCGCCCACGTCGTCGCGGCAGTTGAACTTCTTCTTCTCGCCCTTGCGGTTGAGCTCCTCTATCGTGATGTTGCCGATTATGGAGGCGCCGTTCTCCTCTGGCCGCAGCCTGAGCTCCTCCCGCATCTGGCGCGACCTGATCTCCAGGTCCTCGATGAGCTTGTCCGACTCGTCTTGGGCGTGGAACTTGGCCAGGCCCCAGCCCTCGCTGATGTAGTACATCTCCCTGAGCGTCGACGACTTGCTCTCGGCTATCATCTGCTTGATGAAGTCCACCGAGTACATCGTCCGGGCCAGCATGTAGGCGCCCTCGAGCGTCTTTGCCGTCCGCTGGGTCTCGAGCGTCCCGTACTTCCAGACCTGCTCCTTGTCGGAGAACACGATGTTGCCCTTGGTCCGGGTGGGCAGGGATATCGACGGTATCTGCGTCCCGGCGATCTTGTCGTAGACCTCCCGGGCGATGCCCTCGAGCGATGACACCACCTCCTTAGCGGACTTCCTGGTCTCCTCGCCCGCCATTGGTGCCGGCGTCTTCTTCTTGGGCGCCATCAATCTTCACCTCCCTTCCCGCAGGACCCCTTGCCGCCGGGCCCGCCGTTTTCGTCGGGCAGCTCCTCCTCCTCTTCCTCCTCGTCCTTCTCGTTGAGCCTCTTCTCGTAGGCCTCGGCGTCCCAGGGCTCGGCGCCGTTCACGAGCTCGGGGTCTATGTCCTTGACGTAGAGCTCGCACTCGTCGAAACCGTCCTTGTCCAGGCCCATGAGGTCGAACCCAAGCTGCAGCCGCTCGGCGGTCTGGAGCCCCTTGAGGTCCCAGGTTATGATGTGGTTCTCCATCGAAGAGGGTTTCGGGTCGACGCCGGGCACGAGGGCGTCCGCCGGCACTACGCTGAGCAGCTTGAACTTCTTGCGCGTGGGGGTGAAGTTGATTATCTCGAGCCTCACGTGGTGGAGCTTCTTCTTCTCGTCGAACTCTATCTCCTCCTTGATGAGCACGCTGTTCATTATCTTTGCGACCACCGGCTCGATGGGCGGCACCGGCCGGCCGAGAAGATGCGCCGACTTCTGGGCGATGAGCGGCAGAAGCTGCCGGATTATCTCCTCCTTCTCCTTGAGCTTGGCAAGGCGCGCCCGCTTCTTGATGTGCACCTGCATCTTGCGGGCGCACTCGCGCATCGCAAGCTCCACCTCGGCCATTATCTCGGGGACGTCGGCCACGGCCTCCTTCGACTCGGAGGTGAAGGGGATCTTCGTGCAGGCGATGTGCACCAAAAAGAGCACCGGCCCCGACGGAAGGCCCTTGCCGCCCTTCTGCTCCAGCCCGTACCGGCGCCAGTCCATGCCCTCGATGGCGTGGGTGATGGCGCAGCCTCCCTGCTGGAAGAGCAGCGGCACGCGGTTGGCGAACCGGAGCAGCGTCGATTGGTCCTCCTTGCCGAGTGCGCCGCCGTACATGAGCCCCGATTCGACCTGGAACGGGTTGCCGGAGTAGACCGATGCGGGCCGGGTGTGCGTCACCACGAAGTCGGCCGAGACGTCCTTCTTCATGCCCTTGCGGATGAGCGTCTCCCCGATGGGCGACAGGCAGTCGGTCGGGGGTGCCATGAGCCTGACCTCCTTGAAGGCCCCCACCAGCCGCTTGGCGCCCTCGAGGTCCAGCGCCTTCGGCCTGAGGTTCTCGGCGAGCCCCGCCTTCTGGGCCACCTGGCGGGCCTTGTCCAGGCTCACCCGGGAGAAGTCGTTGACCAAAAAAGAGGTGAGCTTGTAGGATTCGGTCTCCTTGGCCATCTTCAAGAGCGTGCCGAGCTCCAATCCCTCGGGGTGGGGCTTTATCTCGACGCACTGGGCCGGCATCTTCTCCGTGGCCCTGTCGAACACGGTCTGGGTCCCGTCGGGCTCGACGAGGACTATCCGGGCGTGGGGATTGACGATGGCGCAGGAGCGCAGGTAGTCGTAGGGCGACTGCTTGCCGCGTATGTAGCGCGCCTTGATGACGAACTCCACCCGCGTCCCGTGCTTGACCTCCCGGGCTGGCCCGTCCTCCACCCTGGCGCGCGGGTCCTTCCAGAGTATGACCTCCTGCTTGAGCACGTCGGGGGCGTTCTTCTTCGTGTCCAGAATGAGCTCCATCGCTATGGCCGGGTGGTCCGGGCCTATCTTGGATATCACCCGCGTGGGCCGGCCGGTGGTGAGCATGGCGTACATGACCACCGCGGAGATGCCTATGCCCTGCTGGCCCCGCGACTGCCTTATCGCGTGGAAGCGCGAGCCGTAGAGCAGCCTTCCGAAGACGGACGGTATGTTCTGCTTCACTATGCCGGGCCCGTTGTCCTGGCAGGCGACGAAGTACTCGCCCTTGGAATGCTCCCGTATCTCCAAAAGCAGTTCCGGGAGCATCCCCGCCTCCTCGCAGGCGTCCAGGGAGTTGTCCACCGCCTCCTTTATCGACGTGAGCATCGCCCGCGTGGGGCTGTCGAAGCCCAAAAGCTGCTTGTTGCGCTCGAAGAACTCCGCCACGGAGATCTCCTTCTGCTTCCTGGCGAGCTCCTCGGCTATCGGTGTCGCTGCCATCGGTCCCTTCCTCTGTCCACCGGTATGGCGCTCGTGTTTAATAGGTATTTGGAGAAAAGGGGGCAAGGCGCAGGGCGCAAGGCGCAGGGGGCGATGGCGCAAGGTACAAGGCGCAAGGCGGGGGGATGAATGAGGGTCGAGGTCCCTTGCACCTTGCGCCTTCCCCCCTGTGCCTCAAGCCTTGCGCCCTGCGCCCTGCGCCTCGTGCCTTCCCCCCGCTGCCCGCTGCCTGCTGCCCTTTATTTTACCGACCAGAACCATTTAATATTGGCAGGTTTCTTTCATTGGCGGTGAGACCGGTGAACAGGCTCCAGTCCGTGATATCAATGCTGTTGCTTCTGGCCGCGGGGATGCTCGTGCCGGGAATGGTGGCCGCCGACGGCGCGCGGACGCCCGACAGCAACAACACCCCCGACGAGGCGGTGCCCGTGCAGAGCGGGGTCCCGGTGAGCGACAGCGTCAACCAGAACGACGACCCCACCGACTGGTACCGGATATACGCCCTGGCCGGCCAGACGCTCACCGTGAACGTCAGCTTCGGCACTTCCAACTGCGACCTGAGGGTCAACGCCTACACGTTCTACCTGAGCACCATCTTCGGGAACATAGGCGAGGCCCAGGGCGGCGGGAACCCCCGCGGCGACACCGGGCTGTGCTCCGTCAACGGGACATACTACATCCGCATCCGCTCCAGCGGGGGCTCCACCACATACACGGCCAACGTGACGGTCGGAACGCCGCCGACCCTGACACCGGGGGTAATCTCCGCCGGCAGCCTCGACTGGAACGCCCACCGGGCCGACTACTACCGCATCTGGCTCAACGGCAACCAGGGCGGCCAGGCCGAGGCGGTCTGGATCAACGCGCAGAAATCGCCCCAGAACCAGGGCCTGGGCAAGCGGTTCTACGACATCCTCAACTTCAACGGCTCCCACGAGTTCAACGGCTCGGGGTCGAGCAGCACCCGGATGAACATCACGGCCGCGGCGACGCACTCGGGCTGGTACTACCACAGGCTCTACACCTACCAGAGCGCGGTGAGCTACACCCTCGAATGTGGCAAGTACACCGTCCCCTGCGACAGCGACAGCGACTATCTCAACGCCACCCCCGTGAACCCCAAATCCAGCCAGCAGGGCGTGGTGGACAAGGGCTTCGACCACTACGACTGGTACCGCTGCCCGGTGACCGCCGGCACCAACATGATCGTCAACGTCTCCCAGATCAATGTCCGCTACATCTTCAACGTCTCCGTGTTCGATTCGAAGCTGAACTACATAGCCGGGGACGACTCCTACCCGCCGCAGAACCAGTGGCCGTACCGCTACCGCGAGATAATCACCCCATCCGCACCCGTCGACGATTATTATTTCGTGGTCGTGATGGCCGTGTCCAACAACCAAAACGACGACAACGTCCAAATACCCTACTGGATAAACTTCACCACGCCCAACCGCCCGCCGCGGATAAAGGCCCAGTTCAGCCCGGTGACCGTGGACGAGGACGTCCACTACAAGGTTAACGTCGCCGACCACTTCTCTGACCCGGACGGTGACAGCCTGGCCGTGAAGGTGTCGGCGCCGCACATCCAGGGGTCGTACTGCCAGACGACCGGGGAGCTTTCGATCTTCGGCGCGCCGAACTGGTACGGGAACGAGAACGCGCAGGTGATAGCCCAGGATTCGCAGTTCCAGACGGTCGCGATAGTGAACGTGACGGTGCTGCCGGTGGAGGATTCGCCGCACCTGATGAAGCCGCTGCCGGACATAGTGATGGACCAGGCCAGAAGCTACGGCCCTGTGGACCTGAACCAGCACTTCTTCGACAACGACACGCTGTACCCGCCGGGGGACAAGCTCGCCTTCGGGGTCTACGCGAACGGGTCGCTATGGGTGGACATCAACGCCGCGGGGAAGGTGACGTTTTCGGCGCCGGTGAACTTCTGGGGGACCGTGAACCTGACGTTCACCGCGACGGACCTTGCGGGGAACATAGCGAACGGGCCGTGCAAGGTGACGGTGCGGCATGTGAACCAGGCGCCGCTCGTGAGGACGCAGCCGCCTGAGCAGGTGGTGAACGAGGACGAGTCGCTCCTGGTGGACTTCTCGCAGTACTTCTGGGACCCGGACGGGGACCCGATAACCCTGATAGTCTCCCAGAACATGAGCATACAGGTGTTGACGAAGGCCGGCGACCTTAACGTGACCTTCCGGCCGGAGCCCGACACATCGGGCTACTACGAGAACATCAAGCTGACCGCCAGGGACAGCTCCGGCACAGGCGAGAACTACGTGGTCGTGAAGGTGACGGTGGTGGCCGCGAACGACCCGCCGCGGATAACGGCGTTCAGCCCGCCCGGGGGAGTGACGCTGAAGGAGGGCGACGGGATGGACTTCAGCGTGGCGGCGACCGACCCGGAGAGCGCCTCGGCGATAAACTACACCTGGTACCTGGACGGGGTCCAGGTGCTCGCGCACGCCACGACCTACCCCTACCGGAGCGACTTCGCCTCTGCGGGGGAGCATGTCGTGAAGGTGTCCGTCGACGACGGCGAGCTGGCGACGACGATGGAGTGGCGCCTTACCGTGGAGAACGTGAACCGCGACCCGACCAAGCTGACGATAGTGTCACCGAGACCGGGCGAGACCTTCAAGGAGGGCGCGGCCATCCGGTTCGAGGCGAACGCCACGGACCCGGACGGGGACGAGCTGAGCTACCGGTGGATGGAGGGGCTGATGGAGTTCGGGAGCGGCAGGAGCACGCTGGCGAGGCTCGGCGTCGGGATCCACAAGATCTCGCTCGAGGTGTCGGACGGCAACGCGACCATCAAGTCGGGGGTGGTGAGCATCGAGGTGAAGGCGAACTCGAGGCCCAGCATAATAGCGTTCAGCCCGCCGGACGGGAAGAGGGTCGAGAAGGGAAAGACTATCATGTTCAGCGCCGAGGCGATAGACGCCGACAACGACGCGCTGAGCTACTGCTGGACCGAGGGGGGCAAGGTGATAGGGACCGGCCAGTCGTTCTCGCTGTCGACGCTTTCGGTGGGCAAGCACCGCATCACCGTGACGGTCTCGGACGGGCTGGTGACCGCCGAGAACACGGTGACGATAGAGGTGACCGCACCTGCGGAGAAGGGGACGGACCCGATGATGCTCGCGGTGATAGCGGTGGCGATAGGAGCGGCGGCGGCGGTGGCCGGCCTGGTGATGATGATGCGCGGGAAGAAGCGGGAGGCGGCGCCGGCGGTGCGGCAGCAGCCGGAGCTCAAGTGGTAGGCGGCGCCGGGCCAAGGAGGAGGGGGAGAGGGCAGGTCCCGGGCACGCGCCCGGGGACCGATCGATGGCCCGAAGGGGGACCGGCCAGCCCCGAAGGCGCTTAAACCTTTCGAGCGTCCCAAAAATTACATATATGTTACAACGGATGGAACATGGGGATTCCAATGGATGCGCGGCGCGTTCTGGCAGTGTCAATGGCGCTGCTCGTGCTGGGTTCGGCCTTCCCGTCACTGCAGGCCGGCCCCGCCCCAGCGATGGCCCGGGTGCAGGACAACGACAACGATATGGCCAACGCCACTGCCTGCGAGAGCGGCAAGTCCTACAACGGAACGGTCGACGTGGCCGACGACCCGATAGACCTATTCGCGGTCTCGACCCCGGCCGCCGGCCAGGTCTTCGCCATCTCGCTTCACGTCCCCTCGCACCCCTCGCCGCGCGTCCGGCTGTCGTTCATGGACCGGGGCGGGAAGGTCATCGACGAGTCGGCCCTGGACGGACCCTGGCAGTCGCTCTCGGTGCAGGCAGTGAAGGGCAGCACGAACTACTATGTCTCGGTCAACGTCATCTCGGGCGCGGGCAACTACACCCTCTACTACACGCTCGAGACGCCTCCGGTCATCGCGCCGTTGGGCAGCTTCACCGGCCTCCCCCTCGAGCGCGCCTCCCCCAACCCCTGCGACTGGTACGCGTTCTCCATGAGCGCGGACACCAACAACGGCCTGAACACCGACGTGGCCGAGTTCACGGTCGACAACACCCAGGGGATGGTCCTCGACGTCACCATCCACGCCCTCTGGATAGACCTTGCCCAGTTCGCCTACAACATCTCACTGGACCACCGCTCGGGCGACATGATATCCGCCGGGGCGAGCTACACCGGGACCTACTACGTCCGGCTCTGGGCCCGCTCGGGCAGCGGCACCTACAACATATCGCTGGGGGTCCTCCAGTCCGCCCTCAACGACAACGACAACATCGGCACCACCGCCACCAAGCTCAACAACACGGCGGTGTCCTCCTGGGTCGACCAATCCTACGACCACTACGATTTCTACAAGGTCTACCTCCTCGACGGGGAGAAGCTGGATGTCAACCTGACCCTGAACCAGCACACCGAGGGCAGGTACGGCCTGTGGCTCCTGGCAATAGTGAGCGGCCTGTACACCATCGTCACCACCGCCACGAACTACGTGCCCGGGGTGGGCTGGACGGACAAGGTGCGCCTCACGCACGATGTCACCCTCACCAACCGCTACTACATCGTCCCGATGGCCGAGTGCGGCCTGGACGCCGGCGGAAACCTAAGCAGCGTCCCGGCCAACGCCTCCTACACTCTGAAGCTCGGCTCGCCCGCCGACATCAACCACGCCCCAATCCTGGGCAACTCCCCCGGCTACCCGCTGCTGCAGGAGAACACGCCGGCGGTGATATTCAACCTGAACGTCATCTTCGAGGACCCGGACGGGGACCAGCTGTTCTTCAACGTGACCGGGACGGCCAACCTCACCACGAAGATACTTTCGGACGGGAGCCTTCACGTCACGCCCGCCACGGACTGGGCGGGCGGCAACTACATCAAGATCTGCGCCACGGACGTCTGGGGCGCCGGGGCCGGCTTCGACGTCTTCGTGACGGTCGAGAACCGGAACCAGCCGCCCCGGGTCAACAAGGTCATAGGCAATGTCACGCTGCAGGAGGACCAGACCCTTGTGCTGGACCTCAAGGAGGCGTTCGTGGACCCCGACATCCCCTACGGCGACCACCTCGTCTTCTGGTGGACCGGCAACGGAAGCATCCCGGTCTCTCTGGACAACTACACCCTCGAATTGACGCTGGGCCCGGTGCACGGAATCCTGGGCTCCCGGGAGATAACCCTCAACGTCCGGGACAGCAAGAACGCCCGGAACTTCCAAAAGTTCCTGGTGACGATAAACCACACCAACCACCCGCCGCAGCTTGCCGGCGCCGCCCGGATAGACATCCAGATGCCCGAGGACGGCCGCAACAACACCTACCTCGTCCGGGACTTCTTCAAGGACGAGGACACCACCTACGCCCACGATGTCCTCACCTACACGGGCCTGCGCAGCGAGCACATCAACTGCACTGTCGGGGCCGACGGCCGGATAGACGTCCGGCCCGACCCGGACTGGAGCGGCCAGGAGACCGTGTTCGTCGTGGCGGAGGACACCGGCGGACTGAACGTCTCTCTGGAGGTGAGGGTCGTGGTCGACCCGGTGAACGACCCGCCCTACGTGGCGACCTTCTCGCCGGACGCGGAGGAGTACTCCATTTTCGAGATGGACAACCTGACGCTGTCGGTCGAGGCCGGGGACATCGACACCCCGTCGGAGCAGCTCACCTACCAGTGGTTCGTCGACGGAATCAAGGCGGGCTCCACCGCGCCGTCGTTCACGTTCGTCACCGACCAGGAGAGCTCCCGCCAGCTGCCCTACAACATCACGGTGGAAATCCGGGACGGCCAGCTCTCGACGGCCCACACCTGGGCCGTGCCGGTCCTCAACAGGAACCAGCCGCCCGTCGTCAACATCACCTCCATCAGGGACGGCCAGGTGATCCCCCTGGGCGCCCCCACGCTCCTCAGGGCGGAGGCCTACGACGCGGAGCACGACAACCTGGCCTACACCTGGAAGGACAACGGCGTCACCATCGGCGTGGTCCGCTCGATGAACCTGCCGAACGGCTTCTCGCCCGGCTGGCACATCGTCTCGGTCCACGTCTACGACGGCACGGACACCGCCGTGGTCAATGTCACGATATTCAGCGACTCCAAGCCGTCCATCGTGATACTCACCCCCGATGTGGAGTCCAAGGCCAAGACCACCGACAACATCCTCTTCAGCGCCCGGGTGTTCGACGAGGACGGGGACCCGGTGACGCTGGAGTGGCGCGAGGGCGACAGGGTGCTCTCCCGCGAGGCCAACTTCACAAAGAAGCTGGGCCGGGGCCTGCACTATATAAAAATAAACGCCAGCGACGGCCGGGGCTACAACGAATCCTCCGAGATCGTCATCCGTGTGGAGGAGCCGCCCAAGAGCGGCTTCATCCCGGGCACCGAGACCCTGATGGTGGCGGCGGCGCTGGCGGCCGTGGGGGCCCTCGCAGCCCTGAGGCGGCGGAGAACGGGCTAGGGCGGAAGGGCCGATGAGGCCGGATGCCCCGGACACCGGTCCGGGTATCGACCCCCTTCTCCCTATACGGGCTTCCACCCCCCTTTGGCCCGCTTCCCTCCCTCCAGCCTCTTATAAGCAATAGTCCCTTCCAACAAATTATTAATAGGCAGTAATGCATGGTCGCCATTGAGTGGTGGGGGAATGAGGATCAACCGGTTTGTTGTACTGTTGGCTTTGATGACTGTGACGGCGTCCCTGGGAGTGTCCGGAGCCGCCCTGGGCGGGGCGTCCGGGCGGACCGCGGACAGCGACAACGACTTCGCCACGGCCACCGCCCTGACCAGCGGGGTCCAGACCTCGGGGAGCGTCAACGGCACGGACGACCCCTCCGACTTCTACAAAATCGACCTTCGGGCCGGGCAGTGCATGAAGGTGGTGCTCTCCTACACCTGCGCCTCCCTGCCCCTCTATTTCAGCGTCTATGACCCGGGCCAGAACGATGTTTTGGACATCACGAGCGGCAACACCACGCGCGGTGACACCTACTTCGCGATCGAGAACGGGACGCACTATGTCGAAATCTGGACGTTCTCCGAGGAGCAGTCCTACACCCTGACCGTCACGGTGAGCCTCCCGGCCACCCTGACCCCGGGCGTCCAGGTCCGGAGCATGCTCTCCTTCACCGGCGTCGAGCGCTCGGAGTGGTTCCGCATCTGGCTCCAGGGCAACCTGAGCGGTAAGAGCGAGGGCGTGTATGTCAACATGACTGAGGACGACCGGAACACCAACTGCAACCTTTTCCTGTGGGACCTAATCGGGGGGCTCAACCCCTACAACCTCTCCCGCGGGGCGTCCCCCCGGGAGACCGTGAGCCTCGCCGCCTCGTACACCGGGTGGTACTACCTCCTGGCGAACATCTGGTCGGGCTCCGGGGGCTACACTCTGGACGTGACCGGATTCCAGACCCCCTCGGACGGCAACAACGACCACGGCAACGCCACCTTCGCCAGGCACAACGCCGTCATCGCCGGCACGGTCGACCAGGGTTGGGACAAGTACGACTGGTACCGGTACCACGTCTTCGCCGGCGACACATTCCAGGCGAGGGCCTCCCGCCAGGCCGGAACGGACCTGTTCAACCTGTCGATTTACGACTCGGCCGGCGCCCTGCTTGCGGGCGACCTCAACATCCAGGGGGGCGCCCTCACCAACTCCATCACCCTTGCCATGCCGGCGGCCCAGGCGGAGAGGTACTATCATGTCGCAATCTACTCCTACGCCGCCGTCCGGAACAACCAGATCACCGACGACACGGCCAGGGAGACCTACTCGCTGGCCCTCACCTCCACCAACCACGTGCCCTCGGTGCTGTCGTCGTTCGAGGACCTGTCGACGCAAGAGGACGTGGGGGTCTCCACCCCGGCCACCACCCGCTTTTCGGACATCGACGGGGACGCCATCATCATCAACGTCACCGGCCAGACCAACCTCGCCGCCGCGGTGTGCGCCACGACGGGGAACCTCGAGATAATGCCCAAGCTAAACTGGGCGGGCAGGGAGACCCTGACGGTGACAGCCGACGACGGCTACGGCGGGAAGGTGTCCCTCACGGTCAACGTGACGGTCGCGGCGGTCAACGACCTCCCCTACGTCAAGAAAGGCATGGCCGACATCCGGATGTTTCAGGGCGGGGTGGACACCTCCGTGGACCTGTCCAGGGTGTTCTCCGACGACGACATCCCCTACGGCGACAAGCTCGCCTACTCCGTCGACAAGAACGGCTCCCTCCGGGTCACGATCGACACGGACGGCAAGGTCACCTTGACCGGTCCCATCGAGTTCTACGGCCTGGTCTCGATGACCTTCACCGCCACGGACCTCGCCTTGGCGCAGGCGAGCGCGCAGTGCAACGTGACGGTGGTGCACGTCAACCAGCCCCCGCGCCTGAGGACCCACCCCGGGAACGTATCGGTCGACGAGGACAGGACCGCCACGCTGGACATGTCCGGGGTGTTCTCCGACCTGGACGGCGACCCGGTGACGCTGCTCCCGAGCGGCATGACCCGGATAACCGTGCTGGTGGACCCCAACACCCTCATCGTCACGTTCAAGCCGTCGCCCAACCTGTCGGGCTTCTACGAGGACGTAACCTTCACCGCCCAGGATGACAAGGGCTACGGCAACGAGTTCGTCGTGGTGCGGGTGACCGTGGTGGTGGTGAACGACCCGCCCGTCCTGAAATCCTCCAGCCCCCAGGGGACGGTCACCATGAACGAGGGCGACACCGAGGAGTTCTCGGTGACCGTCACCACCGTGGAGAGCTGGGACACATTCAACTACACCTGGTACCTCGACGACCTGGACCTCCTTTGGAACGAGGACACCTACCCGCTGAAGACCGACTTCGACTCCGCCGGCCAGCACGTCCTCCGGGTGGTCGTAGACGACGGGCACGACAAGGTCGAGCGCGTCTGGAACATAACGGTCGTCAACGTGAACCGGAACCCCAAGGAGGTCAAGATAAACACTCCCAGGACCGGCGACTCGTACATGGAGCGGACCGAGGTGGAGTTCTCCGGGAGCGCCAAGGACGACGACGGCGACGAGCTCACCTACACCTGGCTGGACGGCCGCACCGAGATCGGGACCGGCAAGAGCTTCTCCACGACCGCCCTGAAGCCCGGCGTCCACACCATAGTGCTCGAGGTCTCCGACGGCACCGGAACCACCAAGTCCAAGCAGGTGTCCATCACCATCACCCCCAACACCTCCCCGCAGATCCTGTCACTGGAGCCGACGACCGGCGCCCGGTTCCAGCCCGGGAAGCGGATAGACTTCACAGTCCAGGCGAGGGACGCCGAGGGCGACCCGCTGACCTACCAGTGGTCCCTGGGCGGCCGGGTGCTGAGCACCCAGCCCTCGTTTTCCGCCTCCGACATCAAGGAGGGCACCCACTCCATAATGCTCTCCATCTACGACGGCTACACCTACACCAACCAGACGGTCATGGTGCAGGTCGCCCCCTCCGACGCGGGCGGGGCGGGCAGTGGAATCCTGGGCGGCAACATGATGCTCCTTCTGGTGGCGGCGGTCGGCGCGATAGCCATGGTCGGAGGCATCGCCGTCTGGATGATGCGCCGGAAGAGGCCCGGCGCCCCGGATGTTGCGCCCCCGCCGGCGGATTCGCCGGGTGCTCTCAGCGACCAGTACGACCCCGCGCCCAGGGATGACCAGGCCCCGCCGGTCGCTCCGGGCTACGACTACGGCGCCTACCAGGCACCGGCCGGGACGCCGGAGCCCTACGACCTCGCCTCGGCGTACCAGCAGTCGGCCGGGGCCGCTTCCTACCCGCCCGGGACCTACCAGCAACCCGCCGAGGCCGCGCCAGGTGATCCCGGGCAGCCCCCGGTGGAGACCCAGTACGACCAGTCCCAGTACTCGCCCGAGGCCGGCATCTCCGGGGAGCAGCCGGGCGTCTCCGGGTCGCAGCCCGCCTGGGCCAGCGGGCAGGTGAAGCCCACCCTGGAGAGCCCGTCGGCGCCGGAGTCGCCGCCGCCCGAGACGCCCGCGCCCGCCTCCGAAGCCCCGCCGGAGCAGCCGCCGGAGCCAGAGAAGAAGGAATAGGGGAAAGGGCGCAAGGCGCACCGGTGCCGGGTGCCGGGTGCCGGGTGCCGGGTGCCGGGTGCAGGGTACGGGGCCATCTGAAAGCTAGTACCCCGGACTTCAGTCCGGGGTGTACAATTGTATTTATAAACGCAAGGACATAATATCCGATCATGGCGCCCGGTGGCCCGCCGGAGGAATCCGTCGAGGCCGACAAGGCCCGCTACCGCCGGAAGCTCGCCGAGTGGCGGGCCATGGGCTTCGACGTCAGCGCGCTCGAGGTGCTTCTCGAGACCGATTTCGAGAGGTTCAAGGAGAAGCGCTTCGAGCTCATGCGCCGCCAGATACACGGCGGAGGGCCGGGACCGGCCGGGCCGTCCCCGCCGACGCCCCAGCCGGCCGGACCCCCGCCCCCGGAGGCACCCCGCACCCATGCTCCGGAGGCACACCGGGCCGCCCCGGTGCCCCGCCGGCCCGGTCTCCACCCCCACTTCGCCCGGGCCCCCGGCGCCGGCGACGGGCCGTCCCCTCCGGGCGGGCACGCCCCGGCCGAGCGCATCCACACCGAGATGCGCTACCCGTCGGCCCGGCGTCGCCGGCCGGAGTCGAAGGTGAGGACGTTCTCCGTCGCCGTCGAGCTGGCGGAAGAAAAGCGCGCCCGACCGGCAGGCAGGCCGAGAACGCGCACAGGGGAGCCGCCCGAAGGGACGCGGGGCTGGGCGGGGGATGAGGTGGAGAGGGACGCCGAGGAGGCGCCGCCGCCCTCGCTGGGCTACTTCACGCCCGCGAGCCGGGTCCCGATGAAACGGCCCGAGCGGCCGGGGCGCCGGCCCGGCCGTGTCCCCAGGAAGCCGGCGGGAAGGCCTCCCGGGGCTGGCGGCCGCACGGTCCGACTCCGGAAGATAAAGAGGCAGGCGTCCCCGGAAGGGACGGGACCCCGGCGCGGCTCCCGCCGCGCCCTCGGGGCGCTGGCGGTGGTCCTCATCATCGCGCTCGCCGCGGCCGGCTGGTACTTCCTCTCGGGGGCCCGGACGACCCTTTGGGCCCGGGCCGATTTCCCCGCGACCGGGGAGGCGGGCGAGCTCCTGACGTTCGACGGGGGCAACTCCTCCTCCACCGGGAAGGGCCTATCCCGCTACGAGTGGACCTTCGGCGACGGCACCCGGGCCGGGGGCAGGAAGGTCACCCATTACTACAACGAACCGGCAACGTATACGGTCTCCCTGGTGGTCCAGGACCAAGACGGCTCCCGCTCGGCGCCCTTCCGCGCCCCCATCACCATCCAGCCCCTCTCCGTGACCGTCCCGGCAATGAGACTCGGCGATCGCGCGAGCTACTCGGTCAACGCCACCGTCGACGTCCGGAACACCGACACCTACCTTTACACGATAAGCGTGGCCGGGCAGCAGGTCACGGTCTCGGAGGTCACGTTGGACCTCGCCGGTAACCTGACCCAGTGGGTCCGCGATCAGGTGACCGGGAAGGACGGCTTCGGTACCAACCACAGCGCCCTTTGGACCACGAGCAGCGAAACGCTCCTGATATCGGGCCGGGCCCAGACCAACCTGGTGACCGTGCCGCTCAGCGGTGAGGTGGACTACTCCGAGGACTCCTTTTCGGACGCGGCGTCCGGGGGCGTCTTCCAGGTCAAGTCCCGCGCCCGCACCACCCTCCGGCTCATGGGGCTGGCGACCGGTCCCGCCAGCATCAACTCCACCGACAGCCTCCGCTCCTATCCGGCCGTCTCCGGGATAACAGAGCAGTTTAGGCCGGAGAACATCTACAAGGGCCAGAGGTTCAGCCAGTCCGGGGGGCAGCAGAACGGCACCTACAGGTCGGGGAACGTGACCTACTACTGGGCCGTCACGGACGTTCGGAACGTCGGGGGGATGGCCGGACTGGGCCTGAACATCACGGCCGAGAGGGCCTACCTGGAGAAGAACGGCCTCAGCGAGTTCTTCCTGGACCTCTGGATAAGCGACCGGGCCTCGCTGCCCGTATCGACGCACCTTCATGTCGCCGGCAGCTCGGGCGACACGCGCTTTGTCACAGACTACTCAACGACGATGACCGAGTTCAAGGCCGGCACAGGCGCGGTCGACACCGGCACGCAGTCCTTCGACCCGGACCCGCTCGACCCCGGCCTGTTCGCCTCCCCGTTCGAGAACGTGCCCGAGTCCGGCCCGGGGAACACCAGCCTCCGCTTCAGCCCCGCCCAGGCGGTGCAGGAGGCGTCGGCCAGGGACCCCACCTTCGCCCGCTACCTTGCGGACAACCCCCGGTCCTACGCCGTGGCGGCCAGGTACCACGAGGGCCAGTTCGGCCCCGGCTCCTCGACCTGGAATATCAGCTTCTCCCGGCCGGGCGCCACCACATCCTACTGGGTCAACCTGACCCGGGACATCCTCCAGCAGTACACGGTGCGCGGCGACTGGAACAACACCCCGCCCGACCTCCGGACGCCCGAGGACGGTTTCGGGCGGATGCTCACGATGCACTCGGCCGAGGGCCAGCTGCGGGACCGGGACGCCGAGACCGCCCAGACCTTCTTCCGCAGCGGCGCCATCGACTGGACGGGCGGGACCACCCTCGGCCTGGAGGCGGACTCGCCCTATCCCGGCATCAACGTCGCCGGCATGTACGCCTCCCAGGAGCGCGCCGGCTACGCCGTCACCCTGCACAGGGAGGGCCACACCTCGGCGTTCTCCATGGACACCGGCCAGATGCTCTACTTCTACACGCATTCCGGTTCGTGAGGGCCGGTCCCCCGGCCCCCCCTCGCCCTTCCGGCCCCGGGGCCCTTCAACCCCCGCTCCCGCGCCGCCGGAAGGCCACGACGGCGCAGGCGGCGGCGGCCGAGGCGAGGAAGGCCACCGCGGCGAAGCCGGGCACCGTCGCGGGAGGCGCGGTGACCCGGACGGTCACGCCCGTGGAGTCCTGGGTGGTGTTGTCGCCCGACACGGCCGTGAGGGTGAGCAGGTACTCCTGGGCGGCGGTGCCGGCCGGCACGGAGAGCCTGACCGTGACGGTCTTGGTCGTCCCCCGTGGCACCACGACCTGCGCCGGCGAGAACGAGACCCACTTCCCGGCGGCTCCGGAGGCCGCAAGCGTCACGGTGTCGTCGCCGTTTCCGCCGTTTCCGACCTGGATGGTGAAAGACGAGCTCCTCCCGGCCTCCACGCGCTGCCGGGTGGCTGAGACCGTGATGGACGGGCCAAAGCTCTGGAGCACCGTCACCGTGACCAGGTACTGGCCCTGAACGTTCTGGTCGAGGTCCGACACCGCCCGCACGGTGATCTTGGCCTGGGCCGAGGCCGCGGCGTCGACGGGCGGCGTGACGCGCAATGTCACCTGCACGGACGCCCCGGCATCCAGCGTGACGACCGGGGAGTCCAGGCTCGCCCAGCGGTAGTTGTCGCCCGAGAGGAAAAGGTCGAACTCGTCCCGGCCGTTGCCCGTGTTCGTGACGGTCAGGGTGAAGACGCCCTCCTCGTTCGGGCGGAGGCTCCGCGCGCGGGGGTTGGCCGCGAGCGACACGCCCGCCGCCTGGGTGACCAGCACGAGGACCGTGTCCCGAGAGCTCTGGCCCATCTCGTCGGTGACCGTGAGGGTCACCGTGAAGTCCCCGCCCCTCGTGTACACGTGGTCGGCCACGGGCCCCGAGGCATCGCCCTGGAGGCCGTCGCGGTCGTCGAAGTCCCAGGAGAACTTGAGGAGACCGCCTTCCGGGTCCCGGGAGCCGCTGCCGTCGAAGAGCACGGTCTCGCCGGCGTCCACGGACTGGTCGCCCCCGGCGTCGGCGGTAGGCGGCTGGTTGACGAGCACGTTCACCAGCGCGCTGTCCTCCGCGGTGTCGCCGCGGTCGTCCGTCGCCTGGAACCGGGCCTCGTAGGTCCCGGGGCTCTTGTAGGCCCAGGTTCCCATCCCGGAGGAGGGGTTCTCGTAGTCCCAGGCCCCGTCGCCGTCGAAGTCCCACCTGAACATCACTATCCGGCCGTCCTCGTCCGAGGCAGTCCCGTGGAGCGTGACGACCTGCCCGACGAACGCGGTCTGGTCGTTGCCGGCGCTGGCGAAGGGGGGCTTGTTGGGAGGGGCGGTGATCGTGACGTTGGTGAGGTCCTCGGCGGTCCCGCCGCGGTCGTCCGTCACCTTCAGCCGGGCGATGTAGCTGCGGACGACCGTGTAGACGTGCTTGGCCTTCCCGGTGGTGTTGGAGCTCCAGTCGAACACCCCGTCGTTGTCGAAGTCCCACTCGAAGGTGGTTATCCTGCCGCCGGGGTTCTGGGATGCGCCGGCCCCGTTGAGCGTGACCTCGGTGTTGACCACGCCGTTTATGTTGGGCCCGGCGTCCGCCAGGGGCGGGTAGACCGGCAGGGCCGAGATGTTGGCCCACGCCGTCACCGGCGCGCTGACATAGCGCTCGGTCGTGTCCGTCTCCTGCACCCAGTGGGTCACCGTGTAGTTGCCGCTGTCGTTGTAGGCATGGGAGACGGTCTTCCCGGTGGCGTCGGGCTGCAGGTAGTAGACGAAGCGGTCCTCGCCGAAGTCCCAGCAGTAGGTCAGGTTGTCGCCGTTGGAGTCCGTGGCGAGCGAGGTGAAGTAGATGGGCTCCCGGGTGAAGCCGGTCTTGTTGGTGTCGATGGCCGCCTTCGGGGGCACGTTGATGTTGTTGGGGCTTGGGACGGGAACGACGTTCACTACGATGGTGGCGACGTCTTGGGCCTCGTTGTCGCTCACGGTGAGGTTGACTATCTTGAAGCCCGTCTCGGTGTAGGCGTGGGTGGTCTTGGCGGCGTTGGCCTCCCCCCCGTCCCCGAATTGCCACTTGAAGCGGAGAATGTCGTTGTCCGGGTCGCTCGAGTTGGAGCCGTCGAAGGTCGTCGGCGTGCCTTTTATTATGACCGCCCCGTTGCGCGGCTCGGAGATTTCGGCGGTCGGGGGGGAGTTGGCGGAGGCCCCGGCCGGCCCCTCCGGCGTGGACGCCCAGGCGATGTGGACGGGGCTGGAAAGCACCAACACGGCTACCACGGCCAGGCAGGCAAGCTTCATCCGCACGCCCTCTTTTTCCGTCTAAGAAGACATAGCCGATAGGGCTTATTTATACATTTTGGGAATGTCGGGTAAAAAGGCAGCAAGGGAAGGCAGCAAGGCAGGAAGGGAGCAAGGCAGCAAGGGAGCAAGGGGCAAGGACGAGGGTCAAGGGTCAAGGGTCAAGGGTCAAGGGACGACGACGGTCCGTCCGTCCCCTTGCCCCTTGCCCCGTGTTCTTCCGTCCCTTGCTGCCTTGCTCCCTTCCTGCCTTGCTGCCTTCCCTTGCTGCCTTGCTCCCTTCCTGCCTTCCTGCCTTCTTCCCTTTCACCCACCCCTGCGCAAGGCTCTTATCCGGCAGGGGTGCTGGGGCTGGCATGGAACGGCCCGGCCGCATCAGGGAGCTCGGACTGCCAGCGGAGCTGGTCTCCCTGCTGGAGGCCCAGGGCCTGGACGCGCTCTACCCCCCGCAGGCAGAGGCGGTCGGGCCGGCCCTGGAGGGCAAAAACCTCCTCCTCGCCCTTCCCACCGCGAGCGGAAAGTCGCTCGTGGCCTACCTCGCCGTGCTCAGGAAGGTGCTCGCCGGCGGGCGGGCGCTGTACATCGTGCCCCTCCGGGCCCTCGCCAGCGAGAAGGCCGACGACCTGCGAACGTTCGAGCCGCTGGGGCTCTCGGTCGGAGTGGCCACCGGCGACTACGACTCCCCGGGGGTGTCGCTGGACCGCCATGACATAGTGATAGCGACCTCGGAGAAGGCCGACTCGCTTCTGCGCCACCGCGCCGGCTGGCTTTCGGAGCTTTCGGTCATCGTGGCCGACGAGGTCCACCTGATCGGCGACCCCGACCGGGGCCCCACCCTCGAGGTCATCCTGACCCGCTTCCGCCAGCTCAACCCCGGGGCGCAGCTTTTGGCGCTCTCGGCCACCGTGGCAAACTCGAAGGAAATGGCCGCCTGGCTGGGCGCCGAGCACAGGAGCAGCGACTGGCGGCCGGTGAAGCTGCGGGAGGGCGTGCTCTTCGACGGCACGGTACAGTTTGCGGACAACCGGCGCCTGGAGGTCGGCGAGGACGCCGAGCCCAGCTTCCCGCTCATCAGGAAGGTGCTCTCCGAGGGGGGGCAGGCGCTGGTCTTCGTCAACTCCCGAAAATCGGCGGAGGCGATGGCCCGGAAGGCCGGCCCGCTCGTCTCGGGCGTCCTGGGCAAGGCCGGCCGGGACGCCGCCGGAGAGACCGCCGGGGCCCTCGAGGAGGCCGAGCCCGAGTGGACCTCCATGGCGAAGCGGCTGGCCGACTGCGCCCGGGCGGGCGCGGCGTTCCACCACGCCGGGCTGACGGCCTCCCAGAGGAGGGCCGTCGAGAGCGGCTTCCGCGCCGGGAAGCTGAGACTGCTCGTCGCCACGCCGACGCTCGCGGCCGGCATCAACCTGCCGGCGCGCTGCGTCATCATCCGGGACATACGGCGATTCGAGGCGGGGTCCGGGCAGGTGTTCATCCCTGTCCACGAGATCAAGCAGATGGCCGGGCGCGCCGGCCGCCCCAGGTACGACAAGGAGGGGGACGCGGTGGTGGTCGCCAGGACCGAATCCGACCGCGACATCATTCTCTCGGAGTACCTGCTCGGCGGCCCCGAGCCGATAGATTCCAAACTAGGCACGGAGCGGGCGTTCCGGGAGCACGCCCTCTCGTCCGTCGCGACCGGGTTCGCCTCCACGCCGGCGGAGCTCGGTGCCTTCTTCCGCTCGACGTTCCACGCCCACCAGAGCGTGGACGACCGCGTGGACGAGATGGTCGATTCGGCGCTGGAGTTCCTGGTCGGGGAGAGGCTCGTGGAGCGCCGCCCGGACCGGCTGGCGGCGACGCCCTACGGCCGGCGCGTCTCGGAGCTCTACATCGACCCGCTCTCGGCGCGCGTGATGCGGCAGGCCCTCGAGAAGGCCGGCGGGCGGGAAAGGCCCCCGCTGGCGTACCTGGCCGTGGCGGCCTCCACGCCCGATCTTCGCCGCGTGGGGATGTACCTGCGCAGGGGCGACCTCCAGTGGCTGGACGCCGTCGCCGACAGGGCGCGCCCGGAGCTGATAGTGCCCCCGCCCGACGACCCGGGGGAGTACGAGTGGTTCCTCGCCGACCTCAAGCTCGCCTGCCTGCTCCAGGACTGGATAGACGAAAAAAGCGAAGACGAGATGACATCGCGCTACGACATCGGGCCCGGTGACATCCACGCCAAGGTGGACACCGGCCGCTGGATACTCTACTCGATGAGGGAGCTCGGGCGGCTCCTGCGCTGCGGCCGCGAGGACGCCCTCGACACCCTCAACCGGCGCGTCGCCGACGGGATCAAGGCGGAGCTGCTCGACCTCGTGCGGTTGCGCGGCGTGGGCCGGGTCCGGGCGCGCAGCCTCTTCGACAACGGCTACCGGAGCCGGGCCCACCTCTCGCGGGCCGACCGCGCCAAGCTCGCCCGGGTCCCGAGGATCGGCCCTAAGGTGGCCGGGCAGATCCTCTCCCAGCTTGGCGTTTCAGAATCCGGCGGGCCCGAAGACGACGGCAACGCGGGATCGCCGGACGGCAAAACCTATTTCGGCTGAACGGGATGGAGGGGCGATGGGGACCGAGGTGGCGGTGGCCTGGGGCCGGCCCCCGGGGGCGCCAAAGGTCGACGCCCTGCTGGCGGCGGCCCGGGATTTCGGGCGGGCGCACCACGTCGAGGTCCAGCTCCTGGACGCCGCGGCGGTGGTCTCGGCCGACCACCTCCGGAGCGCCGCGGCGCACGCCCTGCGCGCCCGGGAGCGCGATTCGATGCGCTCGGGCTCGTTGGCCGTGGAGCTCCTGCTCTACGCCTCCGGCCGGCGCCAGATAAAGGAGGCGATGGCCGTGATGGGCCTTACCGCCCGGACGGAGCGCGTCGCCGCCGTGGTCTTCGGGCCGGAAGCGGGGGCGAGGGGGCCGGCGCTCCTCCGGGCGCTGGGGCTCTCGCCGCTTTCCGAGAAGCGGGCGGCCGGGGGCGCCGGCGCGCTGGAGAGGCTGGGCGTTCCCGTCAAGGGCGCGGCGCCGGAGCAGCTCGCAGACCTGGCGCTGGAGCAGGTGGCCCTGCTGGATGTCGAAAAATGAGTTTCCATCGGATTAGTGTAGTTTGACCTGAAACTACACTAATGGAACGGAAGCCTATATATACTTGGCAGTACAATAGACGATCCATGCAGGACAGCATCCTAGCAATGAACCCGTGGTGGGAAGACGGGGCGGTGCCCCCGGCCGTTCTGGGCCGGCCGCGTCCCGGATACGTTGACTCGATGGAGAAGGGGCTCCGGAGCGCCGGCACGGTCATTGTCACGGGGCCCCGGAGGACCGGCAAGACCACTCTCGTGCGCCAGCTCATCCAGAGGAGGCTCGACCAGGGCGCTCCCGCCAAGCGGTGCCTCTACCTTCAGCTGGACCACCCGTCCATGCCGCGGGAGAATCCCATCCTTGCCTCGGTCAAGGCCTTCCGAACGGAGATGGCGATACCGAGGCGGGAAAAGTTACACCTTTTCCTCGACGAGGTCCAGCACTCCCCGGACTGGGCCCGGGAGGTCAAGGCCCTGGCGGACCTGGAGCCGGGCTTCCAGATGGTGGCCACCGGCTCCAGCGCCTCCGTGGTCGAGCCCGATGCGATGCGGCATCTTGCCGGCAGGCAGACGAAGCTCCGCGTCTGGCCAATGGGGTTTCGGGAGTTTTTGGAGTTTGGGGGAAAGCGGACCCCCCTGTCGGAGGACTACCTCCACTCGGCCCTCCTCAAGGACTATCTTGTCACCGGTGGGTTTCCCCGGGCCGCGGTCGAGGAGGAGGCGAGCCTGCGGCAGGACTACCTGGTCGAGCTTTTCGAAGACATCCTTTTCAAGGACGTCGCGTCCGTCCACGGCGTCAAGGATACGGCCAGGCTGCGCGATCTGGCGTTCCTCCTCGCCTCCGGGTCGGGCTCGCCGGCAAGTGTGAACAAGCTCTCCCGCCTGACAGGGCTGGCCCTCGATACGACCCGGGAATACATCTCCCATCTGCAGTCATCCTACCTTTTCCACGGCGCCTCGTTCTATTCCCGCTCGGTGAACGAGACCACCTACAATCCGAAGAAGTACTATCTCGTGGACCCCGGGATGAGCGCGGCGCTCTCGGGGCGGGAAAGGGCCGGCGCGCTCGCCGAGACGGCGCTCTTCGAGCAATTCCGGAGGGCCGGCGGCGGGGTCTATTACTGGAAATCCGGGCCCGAGCTCGACTTCTTTCTGCCCGGAAGGAAGCTTGCGGTCGAGTGCAAGTTCAAGGATTCCATCGCGGAGGAGGATGTCCGTGGTATGGTCGCCTTCCTGTCAAAGTACGGGCTGAAGCAAGGCCTGGTTGCCACGGCGGGCGCCGAAGGGGAAATCGGCGTATCAGGGAAGAGGATCCGGCTTGTGCCGCTGTGGAGGCTGTTGCTCGAGCCCGAAGGACCGGGACGCCGGCCGGCCGGGCCGCGGGGTGATGTTTCATGATTCGCAGGGCGCTAGGCTTGGGGGACGAGGCGCAAGGCGCTGACGGGGGAAGGGTTCCTTCTCCCCCTGCTCCTTGCCCCTTACCCTTGCCCCCTGCGCCCTGCGCCTTGCGCCTTGCGCCATCCTTTTATCCCAGCATAGCAATTCGCTAGTCATGCCCCAGAAACTCGTCGACCCCGCCATCCTCGCCGAGGTCTCGCGCAAGCACAAGGTCAGCGAGGAGATGCTGTTCAAGATGGTCACGGCCGAGAAGGCGATCCCAGTGAGGACGCAGCGGCTCAAGGAGTTCAAGCGGCTCCTGGGCGGGGAGGACTGAGAGCATGCTCATCTCGTCGCTGGAGCTTGAGAACTTCAAGGTGTTCCACGGGCCCAACCGGATATCCATCGGCCAGGGGCCGGGCAATGTCGTGGTGGTCCAGGGGGACAACGGGCGGGGCAAGTCCACGATAATGGAGGCGGTTTTTTGGTGCCTCTACGGGAAGGAGAAGCGCCACGACCGGCTGGTGCCGACGCAGTACCCCTCCATAGTGAACAACACGGCGCGCAAGGAGGGCCATAACTTCGCCCGGGTCCGGGTGGCCTTCGAGCACGACGGCCGGCGTGTCGAGGTGGAGCGCTCCGTGCGCGCCCGGCCGCACATGCCCAACCCGACGCGCAAGTCCGACTTCGACGAGGAGCTCCACTTCAGGGTCGACGGCCGGGACCTGGGAGCGGACAACTCGCTGCTCTACGAGATGTTCCCGGAGGACGTCGCGAGCTTCTTCTTCTTCGACGGCGAGACCATCTCCCGCTACGCCGAGGCCCAGGAGCGCAACCGCGAGACGGTCGAGAAGGCGGTGGGGCTGCCCTACCTCCGGCAGGCCCGCGAGGACATCGAGAAGGTGCGCAAGGATTTCGAAAAGGACCTGCGCGACGTCCAGTCGTCTCCCGAGACCGAAAAAACGGAGTCGGACCTCAAGGAGCTCCGCGGGAAGGCGGTGGAGCTCGTCACCCGCCTCAACGAGCAGGAATCGGCCCTCGAGGGCCTCAACACCGACATCCGCCAGCACCAGCGGAACCTGGAGGAGTTCGACGACCTGCGGGGCATCCAGCAGCGCATCCAGGAGCTCGAGGACTTCTCGCGGGAGCTCGACCGGGAGGAATTGTCGATGCAGTCCTCCGAGGAGGTCTTCAGGTCGGAGCTCCCCTGGCTCGTCTTGGGCAAGTTCGTCCGCGGGGCCGTCGAGACAGTGGGGAAGGTGAAGGAGCAGGCCGTCCAGGAGCGGATAGAGCAGGGCCGGCTCCTGGACCAGATAGAGTTCATGAAGGACCTCAAGGGCTCGGGCACCTGCATCTGCGGGACCTCCATGGACGCCGACGGCATGGCCCGCATCGACGAGGCGCTGGTCAAGCTCGAATCGGCGCTGGGCACCATCCAGGTCATCGAGACCGACCGCTACTCCTGGACGCAGTCCGACCTCACCACGGCGATGGGAAAGGCGCGCTCGGTGGAGGAGGAGGCCCGGGGCGTCCACGGCCTGGAGGCCAAGCGGCGCTACCTCGACGACAACCGCTTCCGGGCGGAGAGGGCCCTGGAGCGGGAGAACGAGAGCCTGCGGGCGCACTCGGCCCAGAACCTTCGCGAGAAGGAGGTCTTCGACCGGCTCACCCAGCTCACCAAGGAGAAGGCGGTGGTGCAGTCCAAGCTGGAGGAAGTGAGGGACGCCCTCAACGTCACCCGCCGCCAGGTGGCGGAGCTCGAGCGCCAGCTCGAGATATCCTTCTCCAAGAAGAGCTCGGCAAGCCGCGCCATCCTCGAGTCCATCAGCCGGGCCAACCGGGCGCTCAAGGCTTTCGACGAGATAGTGGACCGGAGCGCCGAGCAGAAGCGGGCCGAAATCGAGGTGCGCTCGTCGAAGATCTACACCTCGATTACCAACAAGCCCAAGGAGTTCATCGGCCTTTCCATCGACCCGCAGAGCTTCGAGGTGAAGGTGAGGGCGGAGGGCGGGGACCTGGTGGAATCGCGCAAGCTCTCCGACGGCGAGAGGCACGTCATGGCGCTGTCGTTTTTGGGCGGCCTCAAGGACGCCACCCACGAGGGGACGCTCATCATGGACAGCCCCTTCGGGCGGCTGGACCAGACCCACAAGACCCGGCTCATCGAGAAGATACCGGATCTTGCCCAGAACGTCGTTTTGCTCGTGACGGACGAGGACCTGCGGCCCGACGACTGGAAGAGCCTTGCGGGCGTCCAGCGCAGGTTCATGCTGGACCACGACCAGCACCAGAAGTTCTCCCGCATCCAGGAGGTGAACTGAGATGGTGACCTTCCACATCGACGAGGAGAGCGCCAGGAGGCTCGACGACGCCTACCGGGCCCACCGGATAGACTCGAAGGACAACGTGGTGGCGCTGGCGGCGGCCGTGGGGATCGCCCGGGACCGCAAGAAGGAGCTCAAAAACCCCGTCGTCTTCAGGCAGTCGTTCTCCGAGTTCGACCGGCACAACATGCTGGCCCTGAACGCCATAAACAAGAACCTCTCATTGGTCAGCGAGGAGGAAGTGGCGGCCGAGGTGGAGCGCTATGCCGAGGGCGGACTCGAGCTGCTCCTCAACGAGGACATGGCCGGGGGGAAGCTGGACTACTTCAAGGTGTACAGGAAGTACTGCGGGTGACGGCCGGGTGCCGGGTGCCGGGTGCCGGGTGCCGGGGCTGAAGACCATCAAGAACGCCGCAACAAAGCTGAAGTAGGCATTCCGCGGATACACTGTTGATGGCATCCGGGCCTCGCAGGCCGGCGGTGGCGCTCCTCCTGGCGCTGGCGATGTCCCTTTCGCCTTTTCCGGTCGCCATCCACCCCTGAACAGTTTGTGGTACTAACAACAGACTCTTAATAGAAGTCTGCGGTTTGGTCCGCAAAAGCCCCGACCGGTGCCCGGTGTCGCATCCCCGACAGGACCAACAATGCAGGCTCCCACTCGCCCAAAGGTAATCTGCGCGGCAAAAAGTCCGGATCGTCACTTCTCCGGCTCGCCCTCGGCGGCCCCCGCCTCCGCCTCGGCGTAGCGGTGCAGGAGGAGCTGGCTCTTGCGGGCGACGCGGTCCTTGTCGGTGAGGTCGAGGTGCTTGATGTTCTGCTGGATGAGGCCCTTGTTCTTCAGGCGGCGGTTGAGCTCGTGGCCGAACTCGGCCAGAAGGCCGGTTATGGCGGCCTGGTCGGAGGAGCCGACGAAGAACTCCAAGGAGTTGTGCTCCCTGGAGACGCCTATCCTCATCACGACCTCCTCCTTCTTTATCTGGGTCTTGCCGTAGTACCAGGCCTCGGCCGCGTAGGTCGGCGCGGTCTCGGTGTACTCCCGAACGAGCTTCACGTTGTGGCCCTCGATGACGGACATGCCCATCTTGAAGGCCTCCTCGGCCCAAAGGCCCTCGGGCAGCATGTACACCTTGGTGTCGTGCTGGGCGAACTCCGTTATCATCTTGCGGAGCATCGCCACGTTGATGTCCTGGTCGGTGTGGAAGGTCGGGCAGACGACGTCGGCCTTCCGGCGGCTCATCACGATGGAGTAGAGGTCGCCCTTGGCGTCCTTGAAGGTCAGCGTGGCGTCGACGAAGGAGCCGGTGCAGGTGAGCGGGTCCAGGTACAAATTGAGCTGCACCTTCTCGCCGGGCTGGACGTTGCCTATCACGATGCTGTCGCCCTGCAAGACGTACTCGGGAGGCTCCACCCACCCGATGCGCAGGTGGTCCTGCTTGACGATTATCTTGACCATCGAGTCCGTTATGACATTGTCCAGGTCGTTGGTGATGGCCATCTTCACCCGGACGTACCCGCGGAAGAACTCCACGCCGCTCAGTATCGAGACGTATTCCTCCGGGTTTTTGAACTTGGCCTTCTTCTCGACCTTGGAGACGGCGACCGCCTCGGATATGGGCTTCAGGAGCAGCTCGAGGTCCTTCTTGAGCGGGGCGGCGTCCCCGTCCCACTTCTCGAGCAGGCGGGCGCACACGAGCTCCACGTCGGATATGGCGGTCTTTATGACCTGCCGTATGTCCGGGGGCTCCTCGCCCGACAGGACGACCGCCAGGTTGATGTTCTTTCCCTTCTCCAGCAGGATGTTGTACTCCTCGTACTTGATGGAGTCAATCCGCTCGGCGCCCATCGAGTCCTTCATGAAGTCCTGCACCGAGCTGAACATGCTGGCGAAGATCTCGTGGTCCATGGCGGTGAGGCGGTTGGTGAGGTGGTGGATGAGCCGGCCGTCCCGGTAGATGATGAATATGTCCTGGACGCGGGAACCGCCCGGCTGGCCGGCGGACGCGGCCGGCACGGCCGGCAATCCGGCGGGTGCGGCCGCCTCGGCGGCCGGCGTCCAGCTCACTGCCTCGGCGGCCGTGCCGCCGGGCTTGTCGGGGGAGAGGGGCTTTATGGCCGGCGCCGGGCCATCGGGCTTTCGGGGCATCTCGGGCCAGCGCTGCTCCAGGAGCTTCGCGCGCTTTCGCTTGCGGTAGTAGGCCCCGCCGGCGGCGGCGCAGACCGCGACGATGATTATCAAAAGCAGGAGGAAGAGCAGCAGGTTGGGCATGCCGGGCATGAGGGGCCTCTCGGTGACCTCGACATAGAACGAATGGTTGACCGCGTCGACGCCGTCGGAGACCCGGACCTGGATGTGGTGGTTGCCCTTCTGCGTGTCCTTGGGCGTCCAGGTGAGGATGCCATCGGGGATTATGGAGACCCCGTCCGGGGGCGCCAGGAGCTCGAAGGTGATGGTCTGGTTCGGGTCCGGGTCATCGACCACGATCTTGTAGCTGAGCTTCTCCCCAAAGACCACCTTGTCGGGCGGGGAGCTGGTTACCCTGGGCACGTTGTTCTTGATGACGACGAGGAAGAATGTGCCGGTATCCCAGCCAATCCCGTCGGTCACATTGACGATGACGGTGCCATTGGACTGCGGGTTGGCCAAAAAGATTTCTCCGGTGGCGGCGTTTATGGTCATGCCGGCCGGGGCTCGATCGAGCGAGTAGGTGAGTTTGTCACCATTGACGTCTTGGGCCCGGATCTGGTAGAGATAGGGTTTCCCGGCGTAGGCGGTGGCGTTGTATACCGGCGTTATCGAGGGCTTGGTGTTGTTCGTGTAGACTTGGAGCACGAAGCGCTGGTAGGCCGCCGCCTTGCCGTCGGAGACGGTGATGTTGACGTTGACGGCCTGGCCGATCGCCTCCCTGGGGGGCGTCCAGTTGAGGACGCCGGAGGAGTTGATGGTCATCCCGGGCTGGGCGCCCTCCAGGCGGAAGACGAGCGGGTCGCCCTCGCTGTCGAAGGCCTCCACGTGGTAAAGGAGCGTCCTGAGGGCCTCGGCCCTATCCGGTGGCAGGCTGGTTATCAGCGGGGCGTCGTTGACCTCCTGGACGGTGATGGTGAATGTGTTGGAGAGGGTCCTCTGGCCGTGGCGATCGGCCGCCTCGACGACCACCTCGGTCCGGCCGCTCCAGTTGACGAGGAGGGCGCGGGCGCCAAGAACGCTCCCGTTGAGGAAGACATCTATGGCGGAGGAGTTCGTGTAGGGGGCCAACTCGAAGGTCAGGTTCGCGTCATTGTCGTCGGAGAAGTAGGTGCTGAGGTCGGCCAGCGAGGAGTTGGAGGACTCCTCCTGGATGGAGAAAGGCGGGATGCTGCGCCTGAGCTCGGGGGCGTTGTCGATGGACACCGAGAGGTTGTCGAGCCTTATCCGGCCCGCGGAGGAGGCCGAGACCGTTATGGGGATGGACACGTTGCCGTCGGGCTTGCCGGCGAGGAAGGCGGCGATGGCCGAGGCGAAGTCGTTGGTCGTCGTCCGGAAGGAATAGTCTATCCTGAGGGCCGTGACGTTGAGCGTCCCGTAGCCCTGGGCCTTGAACTTGATTGGGATGGCGCACATCTCGTTGCCGTCGGGGTCGACCTCCGAGGGCGCCGCGGGGAGCGCGTTCCGAAAGACGCTCTCCATCCCGGCGGCCTCCTCGGACCGGTCGAACCTCCCGTTGCGGATCCAGTCGTCGACCGCGTCGGTCCCGACGTTGACGGCGACGTCGTGGACATACTGGCGGAAGAAGGTCGTGGCCGAGAAATTGAGGTTGATGACGTTCAGGCCGAGGTTGGTGTTGTTGACCCAGAAGGGCCAGGTGCCGGTGCCGGCGGAATAGACCGGGTTGGTGAAGTTGTAATAGTAGATGCCGGAGGGGTCGGGGCCGGTGGGGGCTTTGTTGTTGACCGTAAGCTTTGTCATGTCGGATTGGGTGAGATTCGCTATTCCGAACATAGTAAATGCGAAATCGTGACTTTGAAGTGTAGGTGTTCCAGAAGCATCAACGTTATCAGAATAAACATATTTTGAACCTTTTGAGTAAACATCTGAAAGATTACCATAAATGGTATAATAATTATCATTATTTTTTAATGCATCTTTTGCATATACTACAAATGCATATTTTGAATTTTGGGTTATTGGGACATTTAAAGGAAAAGTAAATGTATTCCATGAATTTTCATTGATTGATGCTCTAGGGATTTGTAATGTTGAAGAGATCTTCGTCGATGTTGGAAGTCCTGATCCATCGGTCAATCTGATTTCAAGATATAATGACCCAAGAGTACTTCCTTGAATATTGTTACCAAAATATAACGATATATTTATAATGTTTCCGTCAATTGGAAACGAAAATGTTTGAGCATAGGAGAAGAATACTCCTCCAGATGCACCAATAAGAAAATAATTCGGAATTTGCTTCTGTTCTTCTGTTACTACCTTCTTCGCGCTCGTCACCTTCACGCTCGCGTTGATCCCGATTGCCTCGTCGGGGATGCCGGTGATGTAGTATTCGGTAGAGCTCGATCCGGCCAGGGCCTGGTCGCTCTGGGACATGGTCGCAGAGGCTACCGGCTCGCCGTTGCCGGCGACCGTCATCGTCACCTTCGATATCTTGGCCGACTTGGGCAGCTTGATGGTCTCGTTCTTCACGGTCGGGCCCCAGACATCGAACCCGATCTCCGGCTTGCCGCTCCCGAAGACGTACTGCGACCCGAGGTCCCCGTAGCCGGTCCCGTCGAACTCCCACACGGGGGTGCTCCCGACGTCTATTCTTGGCGCCCGGATTCTCTCCCCGTCCTCGATCGACACGTCCATGGTGGCGCTCTGCGCCACTCCGGGCTTCTTGACGACGATGTAGGTCGTGTTGGTGAAATTGACCGTGTCGAGGACCAGGTCCAAGTCCTTGAGCGAGCCCTGGAAGGAGTCGATCCGGGTCCCGCCGGCGGGCGTCAGCGCTACCGGGACCATTAGCATAAGGGCTATCGCGACCGTTCCGAGCCGTTTCATCTTGGGTACCCCTTCTGTCGCGACGTCCACATTGCCTTTAGGATATTTGAGAGTGTCGAGACGCGCCATGTCGATCACTTTCTGCCCAGCTTTTCCCGAAGTTCGCGATAGGTGAGCTCGGTTATCTCGCCGCGCAGGAACCGGTCCTCGAGCAGCCGCAGCCTCTCGGAATCGGAAAGGCCGGCCGCCTGCGGCCTGGCCGGCGGTCCCGGCGGCGGCCGGGGCTCCTCCTTGGCGGCCGGCGCCATACCGGGCGCCCCCTCCTCCGGTCCCGGGATCTCTCCGGCCGGCCCCTCCTCCTCGTCCTCCATCTCTAGGAGCCCCCGGACCTTCCTGGGGGGCGGGCTCTCACGGGAGGCCGGAGGGGCCGTCGCGGGAACGGCGGGGCGGGATTGCGGCCCGGTCTCCGTCCCGGCCTCAAGATTATCCTCGCCCTCCGACTCCTGCGACGGGGGAGCCGCCTTCGCCGGCGTCGGGGGCGGAAGGGAGGCAAGCGGCGCGGGCTCCTGCGGAGAGGGGTGCGGAGCGGCTGGTTGTTGTCCCGGCGCCGGTTGCGAATAAGACCGTGGCGATGGCAGTTGAAAAGGCCCAGGCGCCGGCTGCGAGGGGGGGATGAGCCCCGGCGGGACCGGCGGGGGGACATGCGAAGGGGCCGGTTGATATTGCGGCGCCGCAGGTGGCGGCGCCGGCGCGATCTCTTCGCCGGCGAACCTCTCGACCATGGTCTTGACGCCCTTGACCTTGTTGAAGTCGCCGTCCCAGATCTTGAACACCACGCGGTACCGGTTGTTGATCTCCTCGAGCAGAAGCCGCATCTCGCGCCTCACCGGGTCGTACTCCGCAAGCGGGGTGATGACGACCATGTACATGAGGTTCCCCCGCTCCATGATGATGTTCATGTTCTCGTAGCGCATCGAGTCCAGCCTGCCGAGATGGCCCGAGAACGACGCCCGGACGAACTTGCGTATCATGTCGAGTGTGTCGTCGAGCTTGATGCTCTCGCTTCGTGAGAAGTAGGTTATGAGCCGGCCGTCGTGATATATCAGGAAGACGCTGTCCACGGCCTTGACGGGGTGCAGGGTGCCGGGTGCAGGGTGCCGGGCAGAGGGCGCGGCCGGCGCAGCGGCGGCCTGAGAGGGCGCGTATGCCGCGGCGCCGGGCACCTGGCCGTACGCCGGCTGTGCCGTGGCGGGCGGGGCATAGGCGGCGGCGGGTGCGGTCATCGAGTAGGCGCCCGGAGGGGCGGCGACCGGCGGGGGGGTCGAGCCCGGCCCCGAAACCGGAGGGGCGGCCGAGCCCGGGGCCGGGCCGCGTTTGCGGCGGCGCGCGGCAAAGGCCCAGGCGGAGGCGGCCGCCGCGATGACGACCGCCATCGCCACCCAGGCCAGCAGTGGAAGGCCGAGTACCGCATCGGACGCCGGCGGCGGGGCTTGGACATTCCGGACATCGAGGGTGATGTTGGACTGGCCCCAGTTGCCCGCCGAGTCCAGAGCCCGCACGAAAACGGTGTGCCGTCCGTTGGAGAGCCCGGCGGTGTCGAGCCGCAAGGCCCAGGAGGTCTTCCCGGCGGCCTCCACCCACCGGCCGTCCAGGTCGACGCTGACCTCCACGCGCTCCACGGTGGCGTTCCTGGCCGAGGCCGTGCCGCGTATCCAGACCTTGCCGCCGACCGACGCGCCGGCCCGCGGCTCGGTTATGCTCACGGTCGGGAGCAGGTCCACGGCCCCCGAGGTCACGGTCAGGTTGAACCCCTGGGTGACCGCCACATTCCCGTCGTGGACCCGGACCACCACCTCGTGCCGCCCCTCCTGCGAGGCGAGTGGCACCCACTCCACGGTGCCGTTGGCCTCGCCGACCGTCATCCCCGAGGGCGCCGTCTCCAGTGAGTAGGCCAGCGCGTCGCCGTCGTCGTCGCGGGCCACGACCTGGTAGACATAGCGCTTTCCGATCCCGGCCGCGGTCACCGGCGTGCTCGATATCACCGGGGGGCGGTTGGTCGCACCCGCGGGGGCGACGTTGACGCTGAAGTTCTGGCGGTCCGAGAGGAAGCCGTCGGTGACGCGCAGCCCGACCTGGTGGGTGCCGACATCGGCCGCCGAAGGGGTCCAGGAGAGCCGGCCGGAGGCGGGGTCCACCGTCATTCCGGCGGGCCGCGTCTCGAGCGTGAAGGTGAGCCTGTCACCGTCGGGGTCGTGGGCGGCGGCGTCGTAGCTCCACTCGGTACCCACCCGCGCCGCGATAACCGGCGGCGAGCTGGTCAGGTCGGGCGGGTCGTTCACGGGCCGGACGGTCAAGCGGACCTTGTTGGACACCGTGGCCAGGCCGCGCGAGTCGGCGGCCCTGACCGAGAACTCGACCACCCCGTTCCAGTCCCGGGCCGGGGGGGCCGTGCAGTCGACGGAGAGGACGCCCCCGGGGGTCAGGGTGATGTTCGGGGTGGCGTTGGTGAGGTTGACGAGCGAATAGTCAAGAACGGCGTCCAGGTCGTCTTGGAAGAACTCGGAGAGGTCGTAGAGCGCCGGGTCGGAGGTGTCCTCGTCCAGGGCCCGGTCGGGAACGGGCACGAGGAGCTCCGGGGGCATGTCGACGAGAAGCCGCAGGTCCCCCAGCGTCACCCCGCCGGCAGAGGAGGCCGAGCATACGACCGGCACGCTCACGTTGCCCGCCGCGTCGGCCTCGGCGGCATGAAGGAGCACGTAGTCCCCGATCGCCCGGTCCAGGCCGGAGGCCTCCAAGGTGCACCGGTAGACGATCGTGAGGTTGGAGAGCGTGATGCGCCCGTTGCCGGCGTTGGACAGGTTGACCGCGACCGTCACCATCCCGTTGCCGAACGCGTCGGCCTGGGCGGTCCCCCCAGCCAGGGCGCGGTCAATGGCCGCCCCGAGGCCGGTAACGGTGCTTCTCCCGACCAGGAACCCCTTCCGCTCCCACTCCGGCGACCCGTCGCCCCCGACGTCCAGGGAGACATCCTCGGGAGCCGCCAGGCCTTCCACCGGGCCGATGTCCAGGCTGGCCGGTGAGACCCTGACCACCCGGTGGTTGCCGGTGTCGGCGATGTAGAGCTTTCCGTCGTCGGCGACCTTGAGGCCCTCGGGACCGCTGAGGTGCCGGTCGTCCGAGCCGTACACGCCGGTTTCGCCCAGGATGTACAATGGAACACCGCTTCCGTCGAACACCGATATGCGGTGGTTCCCCGTGTCCGCGACAAAGATCCTGCCCGAGGCGTCCAGGTCGACGTCGGAGGGCGCCCGGAACTGGCCCTGCCCCGATCCCGCCGTGCCGGAGGGATTCAGGACCAGGTCGGCGGAGGCGCCCCCGTCGTTTTTGAAGAGCACGACCCGATTGTTGCCGGTGTCCGCAACGAAGACAGAGCCGTCCTCCGTCTCGCCGACCCCCCTGGGGAAGCTCAGCCGGGTGGAATCCATCCCGGGGAGGCCGGACACCCCGAGCGTGTAGTCCGCGGCGGCGTCCCCCAGGCCGTTGAAGAGCTGCACCCGCGTCCCCTGGTGGAACGTCATCGGGCCGGAGAGGGTGATGCCCTTGTCGGCCACGGCGATTCTCCCGGCGCCGTTGACCGACACGTCCCAGGGCTGGTTGAGGTTGAGCGAGGTGTTCCCGGGCTGGCCGGTGATGCCTAGCTGGAAGTCCGCGGCCCCGTCCGCGAGGTCGAAGAACACCAGGACCCGGTGGTTGGAGGCCAGCGTCCCCGGAGGGTGTCCTCCGCCGTCAGCCACGAACACCCTCCCGTCGGTGCCGACCTCCAGCCCTCGCGGGTGCATGAAGTGCGACGGGTCGTATCCGGGCGTCCCGGTCTGCCCCAGCCTGGCCGCCAGGCCGCCCAGCGCGGTGAAGATCTGCACCCGGTGGTTCAGGGTGTCGGAAACGTAGATCCGCCCGGAGGCGTCCGCCGCCACCCCGCCGGGGGAATCGAACGCGTAGTCGGTCGTTCCGGGCCCGCCGAGGCAGCTGGCGCTCCGGTTCCCGAGGGTCTGCGAGTACTTGTAGGAGGAATCGAAGACCTGCACCCGGTGGGCGCCGGTGTCCGACACGAACACCCTGCCGGACGGCGAGACCGCCACCCCCATCGGGGCGGTCAGGTGCGAGCTGTCCGGCCCCGGCGCGCCGGTCACCCCCAGGGTCGCCTTGTAGACCTTCCCGGTGAACACCTGGACCCGGTGGTTGGCCATGTCGACGACGTAGGTCCTCCCCGGGCCGTCCTGGCAAACGTCCATGGGCGACATGAAGTGGTCGTTGTCGGTGCCCGGCACCCCGGTGGTGCCCAGCGTGTAGTTCCAGGACCACGAGGCCCGGCCGGTGCGGGCGAAGGCCTGGACCCGCTGGTTCCCCAGGTCGGCCACGAGGACATTCCCCGTCCGCGAGACCCATATGCCCGTGGGACTGTAGAGATGGTCGTTGTCGGAGCCCGGCATGCCCGGCGCGCCTATCGTGTCGAGCCAGGTCCCGTTCCGGTCGAAGATCTGGACGCGGTGGACCGAGGTGTCGGCCACGTAGATGTTGCCCTCGCCGTCCGTCCCGACCCCGCCCGGAAGGCCGAAGTGGGAGTTGTCGGACCCCGGCGAACCCGTCGCCCCGAGGGTGAACGAGAGCGTTCCGTCCGGGGCGAAGACCTGGACCCGGTAGTTGTCCCTGTCGGAGACTATCACCTTGCCGTCGTACCTGACCGCGACGTCGGTCGGGAAGCGCAGGCGGGAGGCGTCCGAGCCGCCGGCGTCGGGCCGGCCCAGGGTGCCCGTGAAACCAAAGACGGCCATCCGGCCCTGGTCGGCCACCCAGTAGTTGCCGCCGTCGTCGAAACAGGCGCCGGCGGGGCCGGAGAGCGGCCCGAAGAAGCTCGCCTGGACCGGCTGGTCGGCGAGCCGGCTCTTTATCAGCCGGGGCCGGAAGTCAGAAAAATCCGGGCTCCGGGAGGCGGCCGGGTTGTTGAAGTACAAATGGTAGGTGCGGGAGCCGTTCGCCCCGAGCCCCCGCACCGCGAACACCAGCCCGGCCTCGAAGCACTTGGAGCCGTTGCCTATCTCGTCGATCACCTGCAGCGGCACCTCGGTCTCCTCCAGGGTGGTGGAGTTCACCGAGGTCACCCGGAACTCTCGCTCGGCGCTGGCCAGCGTCCAGTTGCGCGTGTCCAGCAGCACCTCGACCGAAAAATCGGTCTGGTTGCTGCCCGAAAGGTCCCTCACGGTCAGCGGGAGTCGGTCCCGCCAGGAGGAGTTCCACCATCTCTGGTCCGCAAACCCCTCGATGTCCAAGGAGGCGGGCTCCACGGTGGCGTTCTTTGGCAGGAGCAGCCTCGCGGTGCCGTTGCCGGGTGCGATGAAGCGGAGCTCCTTCGTGGAGGCGCCATCGACGAACACATCCTGGGAGCCGAACCGCCCGTAGCCGATGCCCCCGAAACCCCAGTCCACGGTGCCGTCCCCGCCGATGTCCAGGGACGGGGAGAGCGGCCATCCGGCGCCGGCCAGGGTGGACACCCCGAGCGAGCAGCCCAGCACGACCGAGGAGAGCGGAACGGACAGGTTCGCCGCCGTGGCATTCCCCCCGGCGGCCAGAAGGGCGTCGGCCGAGGCCGAGCCGTCCGAGAATGTGGATATGTCCCGGGCACCCGCAAGCGGCAGCAGGGGCGCAAGCTGCATCACACCCAGCAGCACGGCCAACGCCGCAATGGACCGCCTACCAGCCATCCTACATTTCCTCCATTCTCCAGCAAAGGCCATTTGCGTCCTCGCCCGGCCGGGGTGAATAAAACCGTCTGGGCATATCTAACTTTCGTGGTACCTACCAAATACGCGCCCCGGAAGGGCCGCCCACACGAACGCCAGCGCCGGCCCGATGATGAGCCCGCCCCAGAACACCAGCCCGAATGCCCCGACCATGGCCATGCGGAGGCGAGCCCCCCTCCCGTGCTCCCCGCCCCAGGCCAGGCGCAACGCCCACGCCCCCAGCGCGAGGGGTATCGCGGCGAAGAGAGCCGTCACCGCCCCTCCCGCCGGGTTCTCGCTGGCCGCGAGGGCGATGCCCATCTGCATCACCGTCATCGCGCCGGTGCCGACCAGCATCAGGGCCGCCGCGGTGCCCGGCCAGAATGCCGGTGGGAACGGCCACCTGCCCTTGCGGCGGCCCAGGTACGCCACGGTCGCGGTGCCGGCCCCCAGCGAGAGCGCGAGAGGCGCAAGGACGAGCGCCAGGGGCTGGCCCTCCCAGAGGCGGATCTCTATCACGCTGAAGGGTATGAGCAACCACTCCCCGGCTGTGAAGCTCTCGAGGTAGCCGATGGCGATCCCGAAATCGCCGCCGCGGTCGGGCTCGAAAACCGCGATATAATAGGTGGCGGTCCGGTTGACCGTGATGTCGACACGGCCGATCTGGTAGTAGCTCGCCGGGGTGAAGGGCTCGTACTGCCGGCCCCTGATGGTCCCGTTGACCACAACGGCGCCGTAGCCTTCCGGGACCTCCACGAACGCCGGCAGGCGGGTCCCGTTGGCGAAGCCCGGGCCCATCGCTGCAAGGCGCGGCAGGAACCCGGTGTCCGAGTGCAGGAACAGGCCCGCGTAGAGCCTCTCGCCCTTTTTGAGCTCCAGTTTAAGTACCGGGCCTCGCCGGCCTCGTGAAGCTCGCTGTAGAACGCCCAGGACTTGGTGGGCTCCGGGACGTTCTGCGCGCTCGAGAGGCCCTCGTTCTCGCCGGTATCGGACGGTGAATGGGCGAGGGCCTGGCCAGCGACGATAGAGAGCAGCACCAAGGCGGCCGCCAGGGCCGGGAACGCGCGCCTCACGGGGCAAGGCAGCCGACCCATCGGATAACTCCCTTTGCACGATTCGGGCTCAGATTTCGGGCCCGTGCCCGTCGGGAAGCGGCTCGACGACCGTCGCGGGACCGGCCGGACCGCCGGGCCTCTCTCGCGCCCGGCCGACTATGGTCATTATCCGGACCTCGTCCTTGAGCGCCGGGTCGGCGATCGGGCCCCACATGATCTGGGCATCCAGGTGGATGAAGAGGTGGAGCTCCCGGATGAACCGGTGGAGCTCGTCCTCCCCGTATCCCGGCGGGCAGTGGATGACCGCCAGCGCCCGGTCGTGGCCGGAGATGTCGCCCTCCGGCATGAGCGAGTCCACCGCGTCCCGGATGACGCTGCGCGGCCCCAGGTGCACGCTGGATTCTCCGAACCCGAGGAGGGCGATGTCCCGGATCTGCAGCACCTTGCGCAAGTTGGGAAGGTCCTCGCGCGTGAGCAGCTGCGTGATGCTCCTGACCGGGTGGAGCAGGAGGTGGTCGGCCACCTTGAGCGCGTCGGGGAAGTTCATGTGCGGGAAGTCCCTCACCAGCTTGTCGTTGTGGACCACCACCACGACATCGGCCTCGTCCCGGAGCCGCTCCAGCCCCACCCTGGCCGCCAGGTTGCGCGTGCGGCCCTCGGCCCGGAAGGGGTGGACCGTCAGCGCCACGACGAGCGCCCCGGCCTCGCGGGCGGCGCGGGCTATGACCGGGGAAGCGCCCGTGCCTGTCCCGCCGCCCAGACCCGAGAGGAGGAAGAGCACCTCCGTCCCCTTGAGGGCCCCGCCGATCCTTTCGAGGTCGGAGCCGGCGGCCGCCTCTCCGGTCTCGGGGACGCCGGCCGCCCCCCGTCCCCCGGTCGTGGTCTTCCCGATGAGAATCTTGCGGCACCGGAGGCCCACCAGGTTCTGGGCGTCCGTGTTGACCGCCACGGCCTCGACATGCGGCAGGCCGGAGCCGGCCAGGCGGTCGACGATGTTGCACCCTGCGCCGCCCACCCCCACGACGCGAACTATCGGCCTGCGCCCGGCATCGGCGCTCGCAGCGCCCTCGCCGAAGGTGAGGTACTTGCGGGTGGTCATCGTACCGTCCGGATAATGGAGCGGCGGATTAATCAATATTCGCATGTTGGTCAAAGGGTGCAAGGGTGCGGGACGCAGGGTGCAGGGTGCAGGGTGCGGGGGAAAGGGCACGGGGGAAAGCATGGGGGTGTCCGGGGGCCTCGGCCGGCCGCGCGAAACAATCATAAGGGGGAAGCGCTTTTGCCTTCTCCGAGCGGGAGTAGCTCAGCCTGGTCAAAGGCGCCAGATTCAGGGTCTGGTCCTTAGTGGTTCATCGGTTCAAATCCGATCTCCCGCAAACTTTCTTCCAGAAAGTTTGATCAAAGAACGCTGCGCGGGCGACCGTCGCAAGGCTGCGACGGTCGCCGGCTCGCCGGCCATGCCAGCTCGCCGTTTGCTCGGGCGGCCTGCTGGCCGCCCTCGCCCCCGCACCCTGCACCCTGCAAAGTGCGCCCCGCGCCTTCTCCCCTCGCCCCCCTCACCAGCTGATTCTGTGGGAGGCGGGCACCGCCGAGGGTGCCGAACCGGGGGCGACGGTGACGGCGACGCCCGGCGTCGGCCCCACCGGTCTCCAGGAGTTCCAGTCGAACCAGAACAGGCTCCACTCGCCCACCTTGGAGGGCAGCTGCATCGCCGCCATGGAGGACAGGTCCGTTATGCCGTTTTGCGCCAGGGCCCTGGAGCTTGCCAGCACCGCCTCCTGTACGTTCCCCGGGGGAGCGGCGCCGGATTCGGCCGGGCGCTCCAGCTCGAAGTACCGGCGGGCCGGCGCCTGCCCGCGCCCAAGCAGGCTGGTATGGAAGTACTCGACCACGGTGGAGCCGCGCACCCGGCTGCGGAGCACCACGTAGAACGAGAGCAGCGAGGATGTGGGGTTGACCCTGGCGCCCCGGCCCTTGTATAGCACACGCTCGACGTAGAGCTTCACGGAAAGGCGCGCCAGGTAGTGCAGCCCGATGACCGAGAACACGAACGTGACGAACATCGTGTAGGTCTGGAAAGGGACGGCGTACGCCCTCATGCCCCACATCGCGAGGATCGAGAAGAGGCTGAAGGGTACCATGTACCAGGTCACGGCCCCGTCGAGGTCCAGCGAGCGCTCCTTCCAGCTGAACGGGCCCAGGTAGGGGAAGGCGAACGAGGTCATCGCGTCCAGGAGCACGTGGGAAAGGCCCCCGAGCAGGGCCAGCACGAATCCGGCGAGGAGGGGGATCCCCGCCACGACATTGAAGATGTACGCCACCACGAGCGCGCCGGCCCCCAGGAACACCAGAGTGTGGCTTGTGCCCCGGTGCCGGATCCCCCGGAAACGCCGGCGCACGCCCCGCGGGAGGGCATAGAGCACGACGTCGAAGTCCGGCAGCATCGCCATCACGACCGGGAGGAGCAGGAGGTACTCGTTGTAGCCGACGAACGTGAACGCCCCGAGCCAGCCCACCAGGTACCCTATCAGCATGTGGGTGAACAGGTCCAGCAGCGTCCCCCCGAGCAGGCGTCCATGGCGCCCGGGGCTACACCGACCCCGGTTATCTCTTTTTTGGTCGCGCGGGGCACTCGCCCGGGCCCGAAAAGTATTATTGGGGCACAAGTCGATTGCCGTCCGATGGAGCACCCCTGCGAGCGGTGCGGCAGGAGGTTTGATTCCCTCATAACCATAGACTATGCCCACTCTTCGGTCCAGTACACGGAGATAATGGGGGCCCCCTACACGGGCACGGACCACCTGTGCCTGGAGTGCGCCCGGACGGTGCTCGACATGTCAAGCAAGGACATCGTCTCGGACGACAGGAAGCAGACGCGGGATGCCGAGTACATGGCCGCCACCCTGCGCTCCCGCATAGCCCTGTCGGTCGTCTCCACGGTCCTCGAGGTCTTCGGCTACGAGGTCTATCCATATACCATGGAGAACCAGCTGGGCGCGGTGCTCCGCCAGGTGAGGCAGAAGGACACCGCCGCCCCGTTCCGAAAGCTGGGCGGCTCCCCCGACCTCTTCGTCTTGGACCGCGAGCCCGGCGAGGGCCGCTTCGTCGAGGTGCTCGACGCCGAGGTGCCCGACGAGTCGCGCATATGGCTTTCGCACTTCTGGCTCTCGTCGCTCCGGGAGCGCTGGCCCGAGTCCGTGCTCGTGGTCTTCTGCACCCCGTCCATGAACATCTTCGCGAAGACCGCCGGCGACCTGCACCTGGAGGCGTTCCCGGTCGAGGTCTCCCCGCTCACTGGCCGGTTCCACTGCGCGCTGGATCCGCGGCGTGACCTGGGGCCCCCGGAGGCGGTCTTCAAGCGCATCGACCCGCGCAGGCACTACATCCTCACGAAGCGCCTGCGGGCGGCGGTTCTGCGCTCCGCCTCCCTGCCCAGGTGAGGCCGCGGGGCCCATTGCCATGGCGGGGCCTGGCGCGCCCCCCGACGGGCGGTGCTCCCTGTCGTCGGGAAACAGCAATCTTTAATTATCAAAGAACAAATATACTCTCGTCAACGGTGCTGTGATGGCAAGGAAGAAGGATAAGGCGGCAGTGCCCGAGCGGGAGGGCATCAGCCCGGCGCTCTGGCTGGTGCCGCTCGTGGCCATAATCGACCTCCTTTACTATTTCCTGCTGTCGATGGGCTACGCCCTCCCGACCTTCGGCCTCTCGATGTGGATGATCAACCTGGGCTCGGTGGGCATTCAGGGGGCGCTGCTTTGCGTCCTGGCGGTGTCGCACGCGCTGGACCGGCGCGCCACCACGGTCAGCGAGGACGAGGTGGACGGGCCCGATGCCGAGGACATCGAGAGGGACCCGGCGGGCGGCACCGCGGCGAAGGGCGCCACCCCTGCGAAGGCCCCGGCGGGCGGCGCGGCCACGAAGGGCGCGGCATCGGCGAAGGCTTCGGCACCCGCTCCCGCCCCCCGGCCGGCGGGCAGGGAGGTGTTCGAGTACCCCCCCAAGGTGAGCGGGGGCATCTACGCCGACAGCCACATCCCGCTGGGCGAGGGCAGGTTCCTCAAGCTCCGGACACAGATCGCCCGCTCCTGCCTGCTTTGCGACGAGCAGCAGACGTGCTGGGAGATAGTCCGCACCGGCGTGGAGCAGGAGATCTTCGCAAGCAACATCGACTGCAAGGAAGGCCTCAACATCGAAAGCTAGGATGGATTTCTCATGGCAAGGATGCATGCAAGGCGGCGCGGCTCATCTTCCTCCACCAGGCCCCTGCGAACGGCCAACCCCGAGTGGGTGCCGGTGGATTCGGCCGAGGTGACCAAGCTCGTGGCCAAGATGGCCAAGGAGGGATTGACCTCGGCGCAGATAGGGACCAGGCTCCGGGACCAGTACGGCGTGCCCAGCGTGCGGCTCGCCACCGGCAAGAGCGTTCTTCGGCTCATGAAGGAGAGCGGGCTCAAGCTGGACTTCCCCGAGGACGTGCGCAACCTCATGAAGAGGGCCGTGCGCCTCTCCGGCCACCTCTCCGGCCGGCCGCGCGACCTGCACAACCGCAGGCGGCTCCAGCTCGTGGAGTCCAAGATCCGCCGGCTCGTGAAGTACTACCACGGGACGGGCGCGCTGCCGGAGGACTGGAACTACTCGCTCGAGACCGCCAAGCTCCTGGTCGAGTAGGCCCGGGGGCCGGGCCATGCCAGAGAAGGACGCGCCCGGGACGGTCTCGAGGGTCCTTTCGAAGATGGAGGAGGGCCTGGCCGGCCTCAAGGCCGGCCGGGAGCCCGTGCGCGTGGTGACGCACTACGACGCCGACGGGCTTTGCGCCGCCGGCATCCTCTCGAGGGCGCTGCTCCGGGCGAACCGGCCCTTCCACACCACCATCGTCCACCAGATAGACGCGCCCCTCATCGAGACGCTCTCCAGGCAGTCCTACCCCTGGACGGTGTTCTGCGACCTGGGCTCGGGGGCGCTGGACCTGGTCGAGGGGCTCCGGTCCCGGGCCGTGATCATCGACCACCACCGGCCGCTGCGGGAATCCCGCCAGGCGCTCCAGCTCAACTGCCACCTCTGGGGCATCGACGGGACCTTCGACGCCTGCGCCTCCACGCTGGCCCTCATGGCCGCCGTTTCGCTGGACGAGGCCAACTGGGACCTTGCGGGCATCGCCTGCGCCGGCGCGATAGGCGACCGGCAGCACTGGCCCGCCTGGAGGGGGCTCAACGCCGAGATAATGGCGTCGGCCGAGAGGATGGGCCACCTGCGCACCCGCCGCGGTCTGGTGATCGACGGCCCCAACCTGCTTTCAGCGCTATCGGAGAACAACGAGCCCTTCTTCCGGGGCGTGTCCGGCAATCCGGAGGGCGCCCGGGCCCTCATCGAGGCGGCCGGCCTCAGCCCCCAGGCGACCGTGAAGGAGCTCGACGAGTCCGAGCTCGGGGCCCTCGCCTCCCTGCTGGTGCTCAACCTTCTGCGGGGGGGCACGTCGGAGGAGTACGCACGCGGCGTCATGGTCGACCGCACCTGGGTCTCCGGGTTCGACACCGACGCGAACGAGCTCGCGGCCGTGGTGAACGCCTGCGGGCGGCTGGGACTGGAGGATACGGGGCTTGCGGTGTGCCTGGGCGGCCGGGAGGCAATGGAGGAGGCGCGATCCGCGCGCCGGCGCTACCGGGCCGAGATAACGAAGGGGATGCTGGGCCTCGAGGCCCGGGGCATCACCCGCAAGAAGCATCTCCAGTACTTCTACGCTGAGAGCGCCCAGATGGCCGGGGCGTTCGCGGCCCTGGTCATGAACTACCTCTTCCCGGGGGAACGGCCGACCGTCGCGCTAGCCCGCGAGGGCCAGAGCATGAAGGTGTCCGCGCGCGGGACGCGCCCGCTCGTCGCCCGGGGATTGGACCTGGCGAAGGCCTGCCGGGAGGCCGCGACCGGAAGCGGGGGGGACGGCGGGGGGCACACAATAGCCTCCGGGGCCACGGTGCCCCTGGGCTCCGAGATGGCCTTCCTCGACGCCCTCGACGCCGCCGTCGGCAAGCAGCTGGCTGGTGGCGCCGGGTGAGAGCGCCCGACCTTCGGCGGCTCGCCGACATCCACGAACTGCGGCCGGCCTTTCTCAGCGCCTACCTCGACCTTTCCCGGGGCGTGGACCAATCGTTCGTCCGCAAGCGCAGCAAGGAGATCGGGAACGCCCTCGCCGGAAGGCGGGAGGAGCTGGCGGTGTTCGAGGAGGCGTTCGCCCGCCTGGAGCGGATGCTGGAGGACGAGGTCCCCAGCGACGGGGGCCTGGCGGTCTTCATCGGCCCGGCGGCGAACCTCTTCGAGACCTACCGGCTCCCGGGCCAGCCGGAGATGCGGCTCGTGTTCGATTCCTCGCCCTACATCAAGCCACTGGTGGCCCTCCACCACGAGTTTGAGGAATACATAGTCGTGGTCCTCGACCGCTCCCACGCCCGCATATTCCTGGTCGCCCACTACGAGATACTGGATGAGGACGAGGTCTGCGAGGAGATAGTCCGCCACCACAGGCACGGCGGCATGTCCCAGATGCGCTTCCAGCGCCTCCACGCCGGATACGTGGACCGCTTCTTCAAGGAGGTCGCGGAGCACCTCGTGAGGGAGGTCGAGCGCTGCAAGTGCCAGGGGCGGCTGCGCGGAATCGTGCTCGCCGGGCCCAAGGACGCCAAGACCGCATTCGAAAAGTACATGCCGGCCGACCTCCGGAAGCTTCTGGTCGGCAAGGTGGACGAGCCGGCCGACGTCCCGGCCGGCACCGTCGTGCGGGCGGCCCACCCCATCGTCCGCGAGCACGAGCGAGCCGCCGAGGGCGAGATGATTGAGCGCCTGAGGGGCGAGATCCTCCGGGGCGGCCTGGCCGCATACGGCTTCGACCAGGTCAGGGAGGCGGTCGCCTCGGGGCGCGCGGACGTGCTCATCGTCCAGGCCGGTTTCTCGCTGCCCGGCTGGAGGTGCGAGCATTGCCGCAATTTCGGCACCGGTAGCCCGCAGAGGTGCCCGGCCTGCCGCAAGGAGCCGGTGTTCGTGGATGCGGTCGAGGAACTTGTCGAACTGGCCCTGGACATGGGCACGCAGGTGGAGTTCCAGCCGGCGGACTGCGGCATAGCGGAGCTGGGGGGCGTGGGGGCGCTGTTAAGATATTGAACCCGGCTTTCCCGTTTCCGAGTTCAAACGCGGGTCCCAGGTAGCCAGAACCGGGAATTAGTCGGCCAATCCATGCCTCACCGATAGAAGCCCTCATTTTGTAGCACGGCCTTACGGGTGT
>Ga0194125_10001069_pt1 | contig 46475 bp, 36 predicted proteins | sample TA2KigC250mmetaG_FD_148626 | JGI IMG/M metagenome (GOLD analysis project Ga0194125, IMG submission 148626) | Freshwater microbial communities from Lake Tanganyika, Tanzania - TA2015034 Kigoma Deep Cast 250m | ecosystem: Environmental > Aquatic > Freshwater > Lake | place: Tanzania: Lake...
GCAGGCCATCGTGGACAAGGTCGGCGAGTGCATCGCCGGCCTGTACGAGCAGGTCTGCGACATGGAGTGGCTCTCCGCCATCTGGCTGAACGACGACATGGGGTTCAAGACGCAGACCATGCTCTCACCCCCGATGATGCGCCGCTTCATCTTCCCTCACCAGAAGCGCCTGGTACAGATCGCCCACGCCCACGGCAAGCCCGTGATGCTGCACGCCTGCGGCAATCTCTCGGAGGTCATGGAGGACCTTATCGAGGACGTTGGCATCGACGCCAAACACTCCTTCGAGGACGCGATCATGCCCGTCCCCGACTTCAAGCGCCAGTACGGCGACCGCGTCGCGGTGCTGGGCGGCATCGACGTTCACGTGCTGGCGAGCGGCACCGAAGACGAGGTCCGCGCGTACACCCGCCAGCGAATCGAGGCCTGCGCTCCGGGCGGCGGCTGGACGCTGGGCTCGGGCAACAGCGTCGCCAACTACATCCCTGTCGGCAACTTCCTCGCCATGCTAGACGAGGGCCGGAAGTACGGCGTTTACTGAGCCGTAAGCCGGCTGTTGGGGTCTCGTTGCGAAGTGTGGCATAATCCCAGTGAGGTTCCGCCTGCGTACGCGACCTCGCCGTGCATGGCGACCGCACTGGGGGATTCTCCGTGGATGTTCAGGTCCTGACCGACGCCGAGCAGATCGACGCGCTGAAGCCGGAGTGGGACGTCCTGTTGGCCGCCTCCGCGCGACCGAGGCCCTCGCTGATGCACGAGTGGATGACGGCCTCCTCTGTCCGCTTTGGGGACAGGAGCCGCTTGCTCGTCGTCTGCCTGCGGGATGCGGGGAAGCTGGTCGCGATCGCGCCCTTCCGGGAGGCCGCCTGCCGGCTGGCCGGGATTCCGGTCATGCGCCGGCTGGAGTTCACCCCGCAGGTCGCCGATTGCCGCGACCTCATTGTCGAGAGCGGCGCGGAGTGGCGTGCCGTCGAGACGCTCATGGAGTGGCTGAAGACCGACTGCCCGCGGTGGGACCTGCTACGCCTGCGGGGGTTGTGCTCGCGGTCTCCCACCCACGACTACCTCCCGCTCCTCGCTGCCCAGGCCGGGTTGGCTGTTAGCGCTTTTCGGGCTGTTCCTTGCGCCAACATCGATCTCCCGGCGTCGATGGACGAGTTCCTCGAGGAGATGCCCGGCCAGCGGCGGCGCCACGTGTACGCACAGGTCGGACGCAAGCTGGCCCGGGAGCACGGGCAGCCCACCCTTCGCGTGTTGCGTGGCGCCGAGGTCACGCGGGCCGACCTGGAGCGCCTCTGCCAACTGCATCGGAGCGCATGGTCCACGCGCGGGGGTTCTGGCATTCTGGACGAGCACTTCTGTCACTTCCTGACCGAACTGAGCGGCGCCATCGCCGAGAAGGGCCAGCCGGTCGTCGCCTTCCTACACTTGGGCGGCCACGACATCGCGGGCCACTACGGCTTCCTGCTCGACGGCCGTTTCTTCCTCTACGTCGTCGGCTTCGATTCCACGTACGCCTCGTACTCCATCGGTGCCCAGGGGTTGCTGGCACTGGTACAATACGGGATCGAGCACGGCTGGACGGAGATCGACCTGATGAAGGGGGGCGAGCGCTACAAGTTCGACTTCACGCGGCACTGCTGCCGCGCGACGGATGTCTGGATCGCCAGAAGCCCCGCCCGGCTGCGAGCTGCGTGCGCCGTGGCCGCCCTGCGCGGTCACCTGTGCAGCTAGCGACCTGCGCCGGGCTGCAATGTCGGAGAGTTCCTGTGGATATCGAGGTCATCGACGGCAGTGACGGCCTACGGCGAATCAAGCCGGAGTGGGACGCACTCGTCGCCGCATCGGCTCGACCGCGCCCGTCGCTGGCATACGGATGGCTCGCCGCATCTGCCCGCCATCTCGGCGCAGGGAACGACAGCGGTCTTCTCACGCTCTGCTTCCGCGATGGCGGGCGCCTGGTGGGGCTGGTGCCCTTGCGGGTGTGCCCGAAGCGGATCGCCGGTGTGCCTGTGCTGCGTGATATGCAGTTCGCCGTTGAGGTGGCTGACTGCCGCGACCTGGTCATTGAGGCGGGCGCTGAGTGGCGCGTGGTGGAGGCCTTCTGCCAATGGCTTCGGGACGCGCCGCCGGCCTGGGACCTGCTGCGACTCCGGGGCCTGTGCTGCTGCTCACCCACTCATGCCTACCTCCCGCTGCTGGCCAAGCACTACGGGCTCCACACGGCGGCCTGGGGCCGGGATGTGTGCGCCATCATCCACCTCCCCCGATCGATGGAGGAGTATCTGGAGCAGATGCCGGGCAAGCAGCGCCGGCGCGCGTACGCCTACAATCGCCGTCGGCTGGCCAGGGACCATGGCGAGCCGCAGCTCAGGGTCGTCGGAGGGGGCGAGATAACGGAGGCTGATCTGCGTCGCGTATGGGACCTGCACTTCGACGGATGGGAGGGCCGAGGCGGATCGGGTGTTGCAGACGACCGCTTCCGCCTGTTCCTCGGCGACCTGGCGACTGCCTTGGCGCCGGTGGCCCAGCCGGTGCTGGCCTTCCTGCAAGTCGGCGATCGGGACGTAACCGGCGACTACGGTTTCCTGATCGACGGCCGCTACTTCCTGTACTTCGGCGGGTTCGACCCTGAGTTCGCTCGCTACTCAGTCGGGAACCAGGCGTTGCTGGCGCACGTGGAGTTCGGCATCGAACAAGGTTGGACCGAGATCGACCTGATGGCCGGCGGCGAGCGCTACAAGTTCGGCTTCACCCGCTGTGCCGGCGGCACCGCCGATCTGTGGGTGGCCAAGACGCCGGGCCGCCTGCGGGCCGCGACTGCTCTGGCCTTGTTGCGTGGGCACCTGTGTGCGTGAGACACGCCTGCAGAAGGGGCATCCGTTGAGCGAACACCCACCCGCTGAACCGCGACCCATGCGGCTCTCCCGGGCCGTCGTCGCCCTGGGGGGAGCGGGCTACATCAACCAGAGCCTGGGCCTGCTGCGCGGGCTCCTCTACACCCGTGCCCTCACACCCGAGGCCCGCGGTGGCGTGCAACTCGTCTTCCTGATCGCGATGTACCTCGCGTACGCCCCGATGGGCGTCTTCTTCGGGCTCGAGAAGAAGCTCCCCCTCCTGATCGGCGCCGGTGAGTCGGACGAAGCCGACCGGACCGAACGGACCGGGATGAGCGGCATCTATCTGCTCTCGTTCCTGGCCGCAGCAGGGATGTGGGCCTACGCTGCGCTGTCACACCGCGCGGAGGCCTCCGTCCGCCTCGCCATCGGTCTCGGCGGGGTCTATCTCATCTTCTCTCAGGTCGCCGGCGCCTATCGGGTCTGCTTGCGCTCCAGGCTCGAGTTTCGTGCTGTGGCCGCCTCGACCGTCTACGAGGGCCTGCTCTTGTTCGCCCTCGTCGTCGGCGGATCGTACTGGATCGGCGCGCCCGGCACGATGGCGGGCTGGGCCCTTGCCATGGGGGTCGTTTGCCTGTACCTCCTCGCCGCCGGGCGCGTCCCGGCTCTGAAGCGAATCGACCTCCGCACCGGCCTACGGCTCGTGCGCACCGGCCTTCCGGTCCTCGGCGCGGGCCTCACCGGCATCTTCGTCCGCACCGCCGACAACCTCGTAGTCGCCAACCTCCTCGGCCTGACGGCCCTGGGCCACTACGGCCTCGCCTGGACGTTGGCGTCCTACCTCTACAACGCCGCCGGCGCCGCCGACGCCGTGCTCACCCCACGCATCTACCAGGCGCACGGCAAGGGTGAACTCGCCGAGGTCCGCGACCTCGTGCTCCGCTCTACGAAGGCCTTCGCCGGCCTGCTGCCCGTGCTGTCCGGGGCCGCCGCGATCTTCGCGCCGATCCTGCTGCGGACCGTGTTGCCGCGGTACATCCCTGCAATCCCGCCCTTCCAGGTCTTCTGCTTCACCGTGACCTTCATGGCCATCCCCATGGCCGCCCGCACGGTGATGGTCGCCGTGAACCGCGAGTTCGAGATGATGGCCTGGGACGGTAGCTGCGGCTTGTTGATCGCCGGCGCGGTCTGGTTCCTTACCAATCGCGACGCGAGCGTGCCCCTCTACCACATCTCCCTCGTCGGCGGGGTCGGGCTCTTCCTGAGCGCCTACTGCATCACCACACGCGCACTGATGCTCATCGGCCTGAAGCCGTTGCGCATCGTCTGGTTCATGCTCACGGTGGCCGCGCCGTTCGCCTACTGCGCCCTCGCCGTCTGGGCCGCCCGCATCGCTGCCGCCGCCCTCCTCCCCAACGATCCCCGCATCTTCGAGGAACTCCTCGCCCTCGTCATCTTCATCGCAGTCACCCTCCCCGTCCTCTGGTGGACCGAGCACACCACCCACATCGTCGCAACGTTCCGCAAGCGGCACACGGCGCCGTCGCCCGATGCTGGCTAGCTCGCCGACCCCTTGGCTGAGTTGATCGCATCCGCTATCGCTACGGCCTTGTGTGCGTCTTGGAAGACGGCCGTCGCCCTGAGCCGGCCACGCACGGCAAGCAGTCCGGCGTTCGCGTTACACTCGGCGCTGAGGTCCCCGAAGGGGGCGCGTCTGACGCGAGCGTTCTCCCATGCGTACGTCACCAGACCCTCCCACGTCAGCTCTTCCGCCTGCCAGCCCAGGTGGACCACGATCACCTCGGCGTCCGTGGCAGCGACGATTGCCAGCCTCAGACCGCGGCTGCTGCGGGACCCCTCAGGCCGCTGGAGCAACACGACCAGTATGGCCAGGAAGATCAGCCAATCGAGAGCGCCTCCCAGAGTGTTCCGGAGAGGGGTCGAGAAGGGCCCCAGTTCCGCAAGCCCCACAACGCGGGGGCACACACTGGGGAGGAGTTCGGCTAGAACCTGCCGCAGCGCCAGTTCGCCCCTTGCGTCCACTGGGGTCCCCGCCAGGTCCTTCAGTCGTTCCACCAGTCTCCGGCGCTTGGACTCTTCCTGAGCCAGGCGCCAACGGTCTGCGGCTGCGTCGTCGATGAAGCACAGCAGGCTGAGGTCTGCGTCCGCGCCCGCGGCGGCAAGCACGGTGTCGAAGAGCTGCTGGCGGCTAAGCCCGTGGCGCTGGCACAGGTCCCGCAACTGCCGCGCCACGAGGACGCGGTGCAGCAGGACGCTGATCAGACCACCTACCACGACCCATACCAGAATGGCTATCAGAGCGAGGTCGTTGGCCTCCCGGGACCCGGGCCGGCCCTCCCAGAGCGTCGTGGCACCCATGATCGCAAGGAACCCGCCGGAAACGCCCACGAGTAGCAGCACCCCGCGCCTCTGGCCCCGCCCATGTTCGGCCAGCGCCTCGCGCAGAACGTCATCCTCCGTCATGCCGAGCCTCCCGTTCCCGCAGAAAGCCAACCCACCCGTCTCCGCAGGGCAATGAGGCGCTCGGCCGATGGGCCACCGTGCCGATCTCCCAGAGACGGACCCGACTCAGGGACCGGCGAGCGCTCGTGTCTTGGTTCGTCACGGCGTGGCCGTCACCTGCCGACCGCTAGCCCACGAAGGCCTCCCACTGCCTCCCGTCGAACTCTCTCTCGTGCCTTCGGCGCAATGCCTGTGACAGGAGTCGATACGAATGGCCCTCACTCATCGTGAGCGTTTCCGACGGTTGATGCACTATCAGACGGTGGATCGGGGAATCCACTGGGACTTCGGGTTCCTGGAAGAGACGATGGAGCGCTGGGCCCAAGAGGGCCTGCCGGAGGAGGTCGGGGCGCCCGGCGGGGACCGGATGGGCCGGATCAGCCGGTACTTCGGGGTCGATCCGACGATGCACGTGCCCGTGCACATCGGCCTGAACCCGGGCTTCGAGTACGAGTTGATCGAGGACCGCGAGCGTACGGTCGTGTACCGGAACGGCGACGGCTGCATTGTCGAGGAGGCCAAGGAGGGCCAGCGGACGATCCCACACGTCATCGAGCCCGGCCTGAAGACGCGTGAGGACTGGCTGAAGTACAAGGAGCGCCTGAACCCGGACGATCCCGCCCGCCACCAATGGGACTACGCCGCGCTCGCAGACCAGTACAACAAGGCGGACGTCCCTGTCATCATCAGCTGCGGCGCGTACATGGGCTGGCTGCGCAACTGGATCGGCGCGGCGGAGATCGGCCTGCTCTGCTACGACGATCCCGAGCTGATGAGCGAGATGGTCAACCACCTGTGCGACCTGTTCATCGCCATGCTCGAACCCGCACTGCATCACATCGAGGTCGATCTCGCCTGGGGTTGGGAAGACATCTGCTTCAACAACGGTCCGCTCATCAGCCCGAAGCTCTGGCGGCAGCTCGTCTATGAGCCGCAGAAGCGCGTCTTCGACGTCCTGCGGCAGCACGGCTGCGACATCATCCTCACCGACTGCGACGGCAACATCTTCGCGCTGCAGGAAGTCTGGATCGAGATCGGCCTCAACGGCGCCTTCCCCTGCGAGGTGAACGGGAACTCCGACCCCATCGAGCTGCGGAAGAAGTTCGGCCGGGAGCTACGCATCTTCGGCGGCGTCAACAAGCAGAAGATGCGCACCAGGGAGCAGGTCCTCGCCGAGCTGATCCGTCTCACGCCGCTGCTCGAAGACGGCGCCTTCATCCCCTTCTGCGACCACCGCGTGCCCGAGTACGTCCCGCTCGACGCGTACCGCTACTACGAGCGCGAGAAGCTCGCGATGCTCGGCTTCAGCCAGGAAGAGGCCGAGGCCATCGAGCCACTGAGGGGCATCACGCCCACGCAGAGCAGCGTCTTCACGAGGGGCATCGGGGGAGTGGTGAGGCCGGTTCTCTGACGGCCTACGAAAACGGGAAGACCAGAGGAACGGCGAAGAAGGGCGACGGCGGTGTGACATGAACGGCAAGGCACGACTGTGCGTACTATGCCTGGTGCTTCTGCTGGCGCTGCCGCTGGCGTCCTGCTCGCAGAAGCAGACGGTGATGGTGCCGATGGCGGATGGCGTGAAGCTGGCCACCGACGTCTGGCTGCCGAAGGGGGATGGGCCGTGGCCGGTGGCCTTCGCGCGGACGCCGTACAACAAGGACAACGTCAAGGGCGAGGGCTTCAACCAGATCGGCGTCGCGCTGGTCGTGCAGGATGTCCGCGGCCGCTTCGCCTCCGAGGGCGAGGCCCGGCCGTTCTTCCCGGATGGCTGGGGCGCGCACCAGGACGGGCTGGACGCCGCGAAGTGGATCGTCGCGCAGCCATGGTGCAGCGGCAAGATCGCGACCTTCGGCGGCTCGGCCGTCGGAATCACGCAGTACCTTCTGGCCGGCACCGGTCCGCCGGGCCTCGTGGCCTGCTACCCCGTCGTGCCTTGCGCGAGCCTCTACGACGGGGCCTTCTTTCAGGGCGGCGTGTTCCGCAAGTCGATGATCGAGGGCTGGTACAAGCTAGCCCAGTGGCCCGACTACGCGATGGAGGAGCCGCTCCAGCACCCCCGCTACGACGACCTCTGGAAGACGCTGGACCTCACCACGCGTGCCTCGTCTGTCAAGGTGCCGATGATGCACGTGGGCGGCTGGCACGACATCTTCACCCAGGGCACCATCGATGCGTTCGTCGCCCTACAGGAGCGCGGCGGCGAGGGCGCGCGCGGCAGCCAGCACCTCATCATGGGCCCGTGGGCCCACGGCATCAAGCAGACGAAGATCGGCCAGCTCCAATACCCCGACAACGCGAAGTGGCCGGAGGGCGCGCCGGACGAACTGAAGTGGCTGACGACGTTCCTGCTCGGCGATCCGGCGGAGGCGGACCGGCTGCCCGCGGTGTGGTACTACGTGATGGGCGCCGCGGGCGAGGAGGGTGCGCCGGGGAATGAGTGGCGGACCGCGGCCGCCTGGCCGCCGACCGCCACCGAGACGAAGCTCTACCTCGCACCCGAGGGGAAACTGACCCACGAACCGCCCCCGGCAGGAGAGCTGAAGTGCACATACGATCCCGCCAACCCCGCGCCCACCGTCGGCGGCCGCAATCTCGTCCTACCCGCGGGTCCCTTCGACCAGCGCGAGGTCGAGAGCCGCCCCGACGTCCTCGTCTTCTCGACCGACGTGCTCGACGCGCCGGTCGAGGTCACCGGCCGCCTCACGGTCAGGCTCTTCGCCTCCTCGACCGCGAAGGACACCGACTTCACGGGGAAGATCACGGACGTCTACCCCGACGGCCGCTCGATGCTGGTCGCCGACGGAATCCTCCGGGCGCGCTTCCGTCAGGGCTTCGACCGCGATGTACTGATGCAGCCCGGCAAGACCTACGAGTTCGCCATCGACCTGCAGAGCACCAGCCTGATCTTCAACCGCGGCCACCGCATCCGCGTCGCGATCTCCTCCAGCAACGCGCCGCGGTTCGACCCGAACCCGAACACCGGCGACCCCTGGCGCGCGAACGACAACAAGCTCCCCGCCGAGCAGACAATCCGCCTCGGCGGCAAGCAGGCGTCGTACATTGTCCTACCAGTCGTCGGGGGTTGACGTGCCGTCAAACAGGGGTCTGCCTCGCCGTCTTCGCCGTTCTTCAGCTCTTCGGATCTTCCCCTTTCGTTCCGTTCGCCGTGCTCCCGGCGGCCCGGATCGCCGCCAGCAGCTTCGGGTTGCCCGGATGCGCCTCAAACACGGCTGTGATCCGCCGCTCGCGGTTGAGAATGAGGATCGTGGGTATGCGGCGCAGCCCGAGCTGCTTCGAGAGCCGACTGGTGCGGTCGATGAGCACGGGGTAGGGTAGCGGGTCATCCCTACACACCGCGTCGAGCTGGTCGGTCCACTTCCCATCCACGTTGATCGCCAGCAACCGGAAGCCGAGTTGTCCCTGCTCGCCCGCCAGCTCGCGGAGCTGCGGCAGCTCGGCGGTCCACGTATCGCACCAGAACGCGAAGAAGTTGAGCACGACCACCGGCTCGCGCACGTCCCGCAGCCGGAACTTCCGCCCCTCCAGGTCGAACAGTTCAACCTGCGGCATCAGCCGCCCAACCGCGGGCGGAGGAGGGCCTGCCTCCTCCGCTCCCGCGCACACCATCGAGCACGCGGCCGCCAGCGCGGCCGCCATCATGTAGGGGCGCGATTCATCGCGCCCACGTGTAGGGGCGCCATTCATGGCGCCCGCCGCCTTCCCGCTCTCACCGCTCGGCCTCCATCAGGTCCCGCACGCGCATCCGCACGAGGCGGTTGTGCCCGCTGACCTCCGGGAAGTACATGAGCGCGACGTTGCTGGGCAGGATGCGGTACATTCCGGGCGCTTCGGTCCGCAGGACATACTCGACCAACCGGTCGCCCTTCGGGATGTAGTCGAAGAAGAACACGATCCGGTTGTCCCACACCTCGCGCCGATCCCACGGTTGCCGCCACAGGTCCTCGTCATCGTCGCCCTGGATGACCTCGCAGCCCGCCGGGATGGGCTCCTCCAGCAGCACATACCGCAGGTTCTCGCTCGTCACGAGCTTCAGTTCCACCTGCACGATGCTGCCGGGCTTCTGCTCGCCTGCGGCGATCGGGTCTTCGACGGGCACGCGGTACGTCCGCTGCACTGTCACGCCCTTGGCGACAGGTATGGCCTCCTCCGCGGGCAGCAGGTAGTGCAGCCGCGCCGACCAGTACAGCGTCCCCGTCCCCGCCTTCTCGATCCGCAGCGTGTTGTCACCCGCCTTGAGCGCCTGCGCCTCGGCGGTCAGCAGCACCGGATCGGCGAAGATGCTCTTCTCGGTCATCGACGCCTCCCCGAGCTTCGCCTCGCCCACGAACACCTGCGCCGTATAGCTCGGGCTGAGTTCGGGGAACTTCTCCAGGTAGTTGCTCAGGGCCAGTACCGCACTCGCAGTGTCCTTCGTCGAGCTCCACGCCTTCCCGCGCCGCGTGGCCATCAGCCAGCGCACCGCGGGCACGACGTTCGCGCTGTCCGGCTTCAGCTCCAGCAGCGCCCGCAGCACCTGGCTCGTGACCTCGACGTCGTTATCCAGCCACGAGTACCGATACCGCCCGCCGGCCGTCCAGTGCGAGCCGATCCCCGTCTCCACCGCCAGCCCATCCAGCTCGCTCGCCAGGACCTGCGCGGCGGCCGTCCAGTTCTCGCGGTTCGTCGGATCGCTCATGCGCGGCGCCATGCGGCTCATCGCGAGCGCCAGGCTGGCCCGGCTGAAGATGTCGAGCTTCTCGCGCTCCTGGTACAGGTCCACCCCCGCCTGCGAGCCCGTCGCCAGCGACTCCTCGTCCCACACATCGGCGTAGGCCAGCGCCCACAGCAGATAGGCCCGGGCCTCGCGGTAGCGCTCCTCGGCCAGCGCGCCGTTCAGGTACGCCACGCCGCGGTTCATTGCGCCGCTCGCGCCCACATAGCCCGACTCATCGGCGATCTTCAGCCCATACACCACGTAGGCCGTCATGTACGGGTCGCTGTCATCGAACTCCCACCAGTGCCAGCCGCCGTCTTCGTGCTGATAGCGCAAGAGCTTCTGCAGGCCGAAACTGACGTACCGATCCAGGTTCTTGGGCTCGGGCCGGTCGACCTTGAGCTTCGCCAGTGTCCGCGCCACGATGAGGTTCGGCAGGAAGCTGTCCAGCGTCTGCTCGGCGCACCCGTATGGGTAGGTCGCGAGGTAGTCCAGGGCCTCGAAGATCGGCCCCGCCAATGAGGGCGATACGGTGACTTCCAGCTTCGCGCTGTTGGGCAGGGCATTCGCGGGCAAGGCGATCGTCTGGCTCACGCTCTGCTCGCTCAGACCCGCGAAGGCGTCCACGTTCTTCACGCCGCTCGGGGCGACCGGCAGCACGCTTTCCATCGCGTCCCGCGCGCCCTCACCGCCGTCGGCGCTCACCAGGAACCGCGCCGCATCCGGCCCGAGCGCCTCCACGCGCCACACCAGCCGCTTGCTCGCGTCAGGTGCGAGCGTGATCGTCTGCTCCGGCGCGTCCACCAACCGCGCGCCCTCCGCGGTCAGCGCCACCTTCACCTGCCGCTCCTGGTCGGTGTAGTTGTGCACGATCGCCGCCGCCGTGCCCTCATCTCCGGCGACGTAGAAGCGCGGCAGCGTCAGCCTCACCAGAAGCGGCATCGTGACGGTCGTCTCCTGCTTGCCTTCGCCGCCGGAGGCGTCCCGCGTGAGCGCCCGCGCCGTCGCGCGCCACGTGGTGAGGTTGTCTGGCATCTCGAAGCTCACCTCGGCGCTGCCATCCGGCTTCGTCACTACCGACGGCGCCCAGTAGGCCGTGTCCAGGAACTGCCGTCGGACGCGGGCCGCCGGCTGCTCACCCCCGTCCCCTGCGAGGTACGCCACGTGCGCCCTGGCGGCCTCTTTGAACATCACCCCCATCGCCGGCATCGCCGGCGCCCCACCAGGCATCCCACCTCCATAGCCGTAGGTCTGGTACGCTCCGCCGGGGTAGAGGTTGGCCAGCGAGAAGTCCGTGGTCACCCGGGAATCGCCCGGCGACCAGAACACGTCGAACGGGCTCGGGGTGTCATCTTCACGGATCGCGTACAGGGCCTGATCCACCACCGCGAGCCCTACGTCCGCCTCAACGCCGCGCCCGCCCGGGTCGCGCGTCGTGATCGTGTACTTCGCCGTCTGGCCCGGTTCGTAGCCTTCCTTCTCGGGGGCAACCTTGACATCGAGGCGGTGCTGCGTGGCGGGAACGCGGAGCGTCTCGTGGGCGCCGGTCCAGTCACCCTCCCGCACCACGACCGCGCTCACGCTCACCTGCGGCTGCTGCGTCTCTTTGATCGGGATCTTCAGCGTGAACTGGTTGCCCAAGAGCCGGCGCACCTGCGCATCGTAGAGGTACTCGCCCTCGACGGTCACCAGCATCCACGAGCCGAGCAGGTTCGTCTCGCCGTGGACCAGCGCCACGTCTCCCGGCTTGTACTCGCTCTTGTCGGCCTCCAGGCGCAAGGCCGGCCACTCGTACTTCGGCTTCTTCTCGATCACGTACATCTCGTCCCAGTCGTACACCGGGTTGCCGTCGGCGTCGGTGGCCCAGGCCTCCAGCTGGTACCACCCGGGACGCGCCATCTTGTAGGTCGCCCGCCCGCGCCCGTCGGCATCGGTCTTGATCTTGCGGCTCTGTCGCTCTTCATAGGAACGGCCCTCGCGATCCACCTTCGACTCGATCAGGACCACTTCCACCTCCGCCGACACGGGCTTCTCATCGTAGTCCTGCGTGTTCACAAGCACCACCGCCGTGTCGCCCGCCACATACTCCTGGGCCTCGGGCATGATCGAGAGCTGGTACTGCGCCGGCACGATGGTCGTCGAGCCCTCGCCTTCGCGGGGGCGCAACGCGAACTCGCTCACCGTGGCGGTGACGCTCATCTCGCGCGTGACCGGGGCGCGTGTCGTCTGCACCTCGAAGGTGAACTTGCCCTCCTTGTCGAGGCGCCCCTCGCCGCTGAGGTCCGTCTCCGTCTCCATCGAGGCCTCGCTGCCGAGGCCCGCCGCAGTCATCACCTTCTCGGGCAGCCAGTCATCCTGCTCATAGAACTCCACCTCATAGCTGACCTTGCCGCCTGCCACGGGGCTGCCGAAATAGTAGTCGGCGGAGACCGTCACGGGGATCTTGCTGCCGATGACGTAGTGCTTCTGGGGCATCTCGACCTTCACGTCGAACTCGGGCTTGCGGTACGCCTCAACCTCGAAGCCGCTGTAGAAGCGGCACTCGTCGGGCTCCTTCCCGACGATGGTCACCAGCTCGTACTCGCCCAGCGGCGGCTCGGGCGCGAGCTGGAACTCTCCGTCGAAGGTCCCCCACTCGTTCAGGGGGTAGTCCTTGTCGAAGACCGTGTCGCCGCCCTCCGCGCGGATCTGCACCTTCACCGTCTCCAGTGTCGGCTCCAGGGCATACGCGCCCCGCTTCAGCTTCCGCACCGTGCCCCGGAACCGAACCAGGTGCCCCGGCCGGTAGATCGGGCGGTCGGTATAGACGTACGCGCGGTAGGCCGGGACCTTGCGGGGCACCGAGGCCGCCACAAAGGCCGGATCGCCCGTGCGCGAGGCGGCCCACAGCAGCTCCGTCGCCGAGGGCGTCGCGTACCGGAAGCGTCCGTCGGCTTCGGTCTTCACCACTGCCACGCGGCCCTTCTCGTTGTAGATCGCGACCGTGCCGCCAACGACGGGTTGCCCCGTCTCCGCATTCACCAGCCAACCCATCAGCTTGTCCGGCGAGCGCTTCGTCACCAGCGCCCGGGAGGAGACCGCCAGCCACGTCCGCTGCGTGACCCCGCCACCCTTCGCCAGGATCACGTACACGCCCGGCTGCAGCGCCGGGAGCTTCGAATCGACGCTCATCCAGGAGTCCGGGTACGTCTTCTTCAGCGCCGCCGCCCACGTCGCTGAGGCGGCCCGCTTCGACAGGTCCAGGCGCTTCAGCCGGTACGGCAGGCCGTCCACGTTCTTGGGGTCCGAGATCGACACGGTCTTCGCGTTCGGGACCAGTTCCTCCAGGTCGATCCGGTACGCAGTCAGCGTCGCTTTGCTGAGGTTGTAGAGCGAGACCCGCACGCTCCCCTTCTCGCCCGGCATGAACGTGCGGTGATGCACCTCGACATGCACGTTGGGCGCGCTCGCTCGACGCTTGGCCTCCGGGGCCGAGGGTGGCGGCTCCTCCGCCTTGGACCACTCACCGCCCTCGGGAGGAACTGGCATTGCGCCGGGCGGGGGGCCCTTCCCCACCATCATCTTCTGCATCTCCGCCGGCCCGCGCTGCGCGCTCGTGTACTCCACGTGGATCAGCAGGGCCACCAACCCGGCAACACACCCTAGGCAGCACACCAACACGTGATCGCGCGTCCTCATCATCTCCTGTCCCTCCGTTCGGCTACTCTGAAGGCTCGGATGCGGAAGTACTCGACCGCCTCGTCCGGCCCGGCGCCCGCCCGGACTCTCGCCCACTTGACTGCGAGGCTCAGGTGCGGCGTTTCGCCCGGCAGAACCACGCCGGTCCGTTCGCGAGTGCGCGCGGCGAGTCCTTGTCTCACTGGGTCGATGCTGCGCGGGTCGGTGATGCTCTCCGGCGGCGCGACGACGGACACGATGAGCTGCAGCCGGGGCAGCTCCTGGGGCTCGACAGGCGGCTTGCGTGAGTCAAGCCCCGCCGCCGCGATCGCCGCCTGGATGATCTCGTCGGCCAAAGTGGGTTGTGTGGGATGGAGGCTGCCCATGCAGCAGCGCGGGGCATCGCCCTTCACGGCGCTCACGAAGGCGCCGCTGCGCTCCCGCAGTAGCTCCGGCACGTCGTCAGGGGTAGGAATGCGTTCCCGGCGGAGGGTGTACGCATCGAAGGCCCGGCGCGCGAGGGACAACGCCCACGCCGCCGCCCCGGTGTCGTCGGCCCCGAGGTCGTCCACCGGGTCGCAGAGGCCGGGCACCGCCAAGCATGAGAGCACAGCAGCGAGGACGCTGATGCTCCCCTTCAACCGACGCCCTCCCGTCAGGCCCCTCACGTGGGTTAGACGCACTGCGCCTCCCCTTGGTTCTCTCGCAGCCCGCTCTCAGGAGCATTACCCGCCGCCCGGCCCGCCACCTGCCGTCTCCCGACAGGTGACCGGGGAACCGGCCCCGAATACCCTCAGGAGCGAGCTACCTGAGGTGAAGCAACCTTGTCCGGCCAACCGAATGTCCTGTTCATCCTGTCGGACCAGCACAACGCGAAGTGCCTGGGCGTTGCGGGTCACCCCGACGCGAAGACACCGAACCTGGACCGGCTCGCCGCCGAGGGCGTGCGCTTCACGAACTGCATCACCCAGAACCCCATCTGCACGCCCAGCCGCGTGAGCTTCCTCTCCGGTCAGCACGTCCACAACCACGGCTACTATGGCCTCGGCGGGCCTACGCCCCGGCTCCCGAACCTGCTCGGCCGCCTTCGCGAAGCCGGCTACCGGACCGCGGCCATCGGCAAGATCCACTGCCCCGACAACTGGGTCGAGTCGGTCAGCGACCGCTTCCTGGAGGCCTACTTCGGCGAGCGCAGCGACTACGCAGAGTACCTCGCGGGTGTGGGGCTTCTGAACGACCGCGACGACGATGTCCTCCAGGAGTGGGACGCGATCGGTGGCGGAGGTCAGGGCCTCGACGCGCGGGCCTCGCGGCTGCCCTTCGAGCACTGCGTGGAGGCCTGGGCGGCGCGCGAGTCGATCCGCTTCATCGACGCGTGCGGCGAGCACCCCTTTTTCGTCCACTGCAGCCTCCCGCGCCCGCACGAATGCTACACCCCCTCAGAGCCGTACTGGTCGATGTACGACGAAGCCGCGATCACCCTCCCACCCAACGCCGACTACGACCTGCGAGACAAGCCGCCGCACTTCGTCCAGGTTCGCCGCTGGCAGGAAGCGCCCGACTCCCGTATGTGGATCTTCGAGCCCCGCACCTACGAAGCCGGCCGGCGGCGCGTACTCCACGGTTACCTCGGCTGCGTCAGCCAGGTGGACGCCGCGGTCGGGATGCTGCTCGACCATCTCGACCAGCGCGGGCTTGCGGGGAACACCATCATGGTCTACAGCTCCGACCACGGTGACTTCGCGGGCGAGCACGGAATCATCGAGAAGGCCCCGGGGATCTGCGCCGATGCGATCACCCGCATCCCCAGCCTCTGGCGCTTCCCGGGCCACTTCGCCCCGGGCCACCTGACCGATCAACTGACCGAGTCCGTGGACCTCGCGCCCACGCTTCTGCGCCTCGCCGGCCTCCCCGCGATGCCGACCGCGGACGGGAAGGACCTTGGCGGGCTGCTGACCGGCGGGCACGAGCCGCTCCGCGAGGTCGCGGTCACCGAGAACCCGTGGTCGAAGAGCATCCGCACCGACCGCTGGCGGTACGTGCACTACCCCGAGGGGCTGTTCCCCGGCCAGGACGTGGGCGAGCTGTACGACCTGCAGACCGACCCTTGGGAGATGCAGAACCTCTACCACCAAACCGAGCACCGCGATCGCGTCTGCGAAATGGGCCGCCGGCTCCTGGACTGGCTCATTACCACCACCCGCCCTGCCACATTCCATCCGCCACTTCAGCCCGGCCCCGAGGCCGCCAACCACCACCTCGCGGGGGATGGCAAGGCCCTCCCCGGCGACATCCGGAAGCTCGTGGAGAAGGGGCAAGACAAGTACCTGTAGACGGAGGGGTCGCGTCGGAGGACTTGACAGTCTTGGGGGTGGGTAGGATAATGCCGGCATCGATACCAGGAACGTTGTACCAACGAGGCCGACCATGAGCGTAGTGACCCTCTCCTCCAAGAACCAGGTGGTTGTCCCGAAGGCGGTGCTGAAGCAGCTGAAGTGGAAGCCCGGGCAGAAACTCGCCGTCCTGGCGAAGGGGCGCACGGCTTCCTACGTCCCCGTGCCTACGCTTGAGGAACTGCGCGGCTGCGCGCCCAGCGTGAACCTGGACAACATCCGCGAGGAGGTGGACCGATACTGACAGTGGTCGACTCGTCAGCATGGCTGCACTACTTCCGGGACACCGCGGTGGCCGACCGGGTTGCGCTCCGCATCACCGGTCAGCCGATCCTCGTGCCGAGCATCGTGGTCTACGAGGTCTACAAGGCCCTCTGCCGCGACGCGTCCGAGGACACGGCGGACCGGGCTGCCGCGTGGCTCAGCCAACAGACCGTCGTGCCGCTGGACGAGCGACTCGCTCTGCACGCAGCGGACGTCAGTCTGCAGCGCCGCCTCGCCATGGCCGATGCGATCGTGCTCGCGACTGCAGAGGTGTTCGAGGCCGGTGTCCTGACCTGCGACGCCCACTTTGCAGGCCTACCGGGCGTCGAGTACATTGCACCGGAGGGAGACTGACGCAGTCCACGCCGTAGTGAGCATTCCGGGAGGTGGCTGCGATGAAGATGCTCATGGTGTGCTGCGAGTCGGGCCTGCATCTGAAGGTGGTCGAGACGTTGGAGGAGGTGGGCGTGCCGGGCTACACGGTCTGCGAGAACCTGAAGGGGATGGGCTGCACCGGCCGCAAGCAGGGCAGTCCCATCTGGCCGGGCAACAGCGTCGTCGTCCACACCTGCGTGGAGGACGACGCGATCCCCGCCATCGTGGACCGCGTGCGCCAGGCCCGCGACGACTACATCAAGCGCCCGGCGTGTGCGGTGTTCGCGGTGCCGGTGGAGAAGCTGTTGTGAAGGGCCGCTACCTCAGGAGCACCGGGTGAACCCACGCCTGCAGCAGTGCCGGCAGCAATCCCTCGAACGCGGCTTCTCGCAGTGGTCTAGCCCCAAGGAGAGTAACTGGTCGCACGCCTTCTTCGAGTTGTACGCCGACCTGCCGTTGTGGGAGCGGCAGGCGCGGAGCTTCGCGTATGCCCTGGCGAACGAGCCGCAGTACGTGTGGCCGCTGGAGCGGATCGCGGGGCAGATCTACCAGTGCTGCCCCGGCGCCGGGCAGCCGGACATGGGCGGCGTGGCGGGCGACGCACGCTGGGAGGCGTTCGCAGGTGACCGCGTCGCTGCACGCTGGCTGCGGGAGCGCATCCTGGACTACGACCAGAACGCGCCCGTGGTCGGCGATGGCGCGGCGCCCGGGCATGTCGGCTGGGACCACTCCCTGATCCTCGGTCTCGGCACCCGTGGCCTGGCGGCGAAGTATGAGAAGGCCCTCCGCAACGGGCACGACGAGAAGGCCGAGGAGTTCTACCGCGCGGTGCTGATCGTTCTGGAGGGGCTGGACCTGTGGGTCGAACGCCTGGTGGCGAGGCTGCGCGAGGAGGCCGAAGCGACGGAGGACCCGGAGCGCCGGGGCGAGCTGCTGGACATGGCCGGCATCTGCGAGCGCGTGCCGCGGGAGCCCGCGCACACGTTCCGCGAGGCGGTGCAGAGCTTCTGGCTCGAGTACCTCGCAGTGATGTACGAGAACCCCTACGGCGGCAACGGGCCGGGACGGCTGGACCAGTACCTCTGGCCCTACCTCGCGGCGGACTTGGAGCGCGGGACGATCACGCTCGACGAGGCGAAGGAACTGGTCATCGAGCTGTTCCTGAAGCTCCACGAGCGCATCGCGCCGCATGACGGGTGGGTCGAGGCGATCGTGGTCGGCGGGCGTACGCGGGACGGGAGCCTCGCGATCAACCCGCTCTCGCACGTGATGATCGAGGCCTTCATGGAGCTGAACCAGTCGCATCCGGCGCTGTATGTCCGCCTCCCGGATGATGCGCCGGACGACTTCGTCACGCTCACCGCGCGTTACCTGATCGAGGGCGGCAACCGCGCGCAGGTCTACAGCGACGATCCGATGATAGCGGCGCTCCACGCAGATGGCGTGGCGATCGAGGACGCCCGCGACTGGATGGCCGGCGGCTGCATGGAGGTCTCGCCGCAGGCCTGCAGTTCCGACTTCGAGTTCGCCTTCGCGCACAATGTCGCGCTGATCCCGGAGTTCGTGCTCAACGGCGGGCGCCGGTTCGATAGCGAGACGCGGATGGTCCCCGAGACGCGCACGCTGCCGGATTACCGCACCTTCGAAGAGCTATACGGGGCCTTCGAGAGTGAACTCGCGCGGGAGATGGACCTCGTCTTCCGGCGGCTGGACGTGTATTGCGAGGCGTGGGCGAAGTACCGGCCGGCTTACCTACTATCCAGCATGACCCATGACTGCCTGGAGCGTGGGCGGTCGATCAACGACGGCGGCGTGCGCTACCCCGACTACGGCGGGTCGGGTGTCGGCCTCCCGAACGTCGGCGATAGCCTGTACGCGATCCGCCGCGCGGTGTTCGAGGACGGCTTCTGCACCGCAGAGGAGCTGCTGGAGGCCCTGCGCGCGAACTTCGCGGGCCATGAGCGCCTGCGCGCGCAACTGGCCGCCCTGCCCAAGTACGGCCAGGACGACCCCGAAGCCGATGCGATGACCGACCGCGTCCTGCGCAGCTTCACCGACCTGTGCCACAATCACCGCACGCCCCACGGCGGCCACGTCCGGCCGATCATCCTGGGCTTCGTGTGGGTCGTCACGATGGGGCAGCAGGTCGGCGCGACCGCCGACGGCCGCCTCGCCGGCCGCCCGCTCGCCCACGGCATGTCGCCGCAATGCGCCTCCATGACGCAGGGCATCACCTCGGCGATCAACTCGGCGACGCGCATCTCCCTCGGTGAGATCGGTGGCGGCGCCGGGATGATGTGGGACCTCGACCACTCGTGGGCGAGCGTCGAGGTGGTCAAGGGAATCCTCCGCACCTTCGCGAAACGCGGCGGCCAGATCTTCCAGGGCAACACCGTGGACGTGAAGACCCTCCTCGCCGCCCAGGAGAACCCGGAGCAGCACAAGCACCTCCTCGTGCGCGTCGGCGGGTTCTCGGCGCGGTTCGTGTCACTGTCGAAGGAGCACCAGGCGGAGATCATCGAGCGGCACAAGTTCGCTGGATGAGTCTCAGGTCTCGGGTCTCATGTCTCGTGTTCACGGCCCCAAGGCCTGCTGGGAAGGGCCCGTCCACAACCTCAGACGTGAGACCTGAGACATGAGACGCGAGACACTAACGAGGTTTGAACCATGAACGGAGCCGACTTGCTGGTTCGCGAGTTGGGGGCGCGGGATGTAGACTGCATCTACACGCTGTGCGGGAATGGGCTGGACCCCATCTTCGACGCGACGTACCGAGCGAACATGCGGGTCATCGATACGCGGAACGAGCAGGCCGCGGCGTACATGGCCGATGCGGTCGGGCGGCTGACGCGCAGACTCGGGGTGGTCGCGGTCAGCACGGGCGTGGCGCATATCAACGCGCTCACGGGCGTGTGCAATGGGTGGTTCGACGGTTCGCCGATGCTGCTGATCACGGGCGGGAGCGATTCGGCGTACGCGGGTCGCGGCAACTTCCAGGACATGGACTCGGTCGGCCTGGCCCGACCGCTGTGCAAGTACAGCGCCTGGGTGGACCGGCCGGAGCGGATCGCGTGGGCGCTGGATGAGGCCGCGCGGGCGGCCGTGACGGGGCGGCCGGGGCCGGTGCACCTGACCATCCCGACGGACGTGCTCCGTGCGCCGGCGCCCGGGGCCGACCCGAACGCCGGGCGGCCGAAGAGCGCGACGGTCGAGTACAGGGGCGAAGCGGACGAGACCTCGCTCGCCACGGCGGTCCAACTCGTCTGCGCGGCGGAGCGCCCGTTCATCATCGCCGGGAGCGGCTGCTTCTACGCGGATGCGGCGGCGGAGCTCGCGGTGCTGGCCGGCCAGATGAGGGCGCCGGTGGCCGTGCCGATCTGGGACCGCGGCGCGATCGAGCAGCCCATCCCCGAGTTCGTGGGCGTCATCGGCGCGGCGAGCGGGCAGCCAGGGATCATGCCCGACGCCGACCTCATCCTGCTCATCGGAGCCGAAGTGGACTACCGCGTTGGCTACCTCGAGCCCCCCGCGGTCGCGGCGGGGGCGAAGACCATCCGCTGCGATGCGGACCCCGCGAAGATCACGCAGGGCGTCCAGCCGGACGTCTGCCTGCTTGGCGATCCGCGCCGGGTAATGCTGCAACTCGGCGAGGCGCTCGACGCCGAGGGCCATCGGGGCACCGGCGCGTGGCTGAACGAGGCGCGCTGCCGCGACGCCGACTTCCGTCGCGCGTGGACCGAGATGCCGCCACCCGAGTCCCCGGCCTGCACGGGCCGCCACATCATCGAGGGCATTCGGCAAGCGATCACCGATGACACGTTCCTCCTCGTCGATGGGGGCAACATCGGCCAGTGGTTCCACATGTCGATGTGTGATCGGTACCCCGCGCGCTGGATGACGTGCGGGCGCAGCGCGGTCGTGGGCTGGGGCTTCCCCTCGGCGGCAGCCGTGCGGTCGGTCTACCCCGACGAGCCGATCCTCCTGCTCTCCGGCGACGGCTCGGCCACGTTCACCCTCGCCGAGATCGAAGCGGCAGCACGCCAGAACCTGCCTTACGTCGCGATCATCGCGGATGACTCGGCCTGGGGCATCGTGGTGAGCGGTTGTCTCCGGCGCGAGCAACCGCCGGTGGCGTGCCAACTCGGCCCGATCGACTTCGCGAAGGTCGCCGAGGGGTTTGGCGGACGCGGAGTTCGGGTAGAAGACCCGTCAAGGCTCGCGCGCGCTATCGAGGAAGGCTTCGCCTCACGGCAGGTCACCGTGATCCACGTCCCCGTGTGTCACGGCGGGCCGGCGGACTGAGCGTCGAAGCTGGCGCTTCGACCTACAACCTGGGAGGAATGTACATGACCAAACGACACGGTTTCACTCTCATCGAGTTGCTGGTCGTCATCGCCATCATCGCCATTCTGGCCGCCATCTTATTCCCCGTGTTCTCGCGGGCGAGGGAGAAGGCGCGTCAGGCCTCGTGCCAGTCCAACGAGAAGCAGATCGGCCTGGCCTTCAACATGTACCTACAGGACTACGACGAGGAGTACTGTGGCGCCGCGGCAGCGGATGCCGCCAACTTCGCCGCCTCCGGCGGATATGTCGGCGCCTGGATCTACAAGGCCCTTGGTGACACCGTCTGGGACGTCCGGGGCGGAGGCCTCTACCCGTACGTCAAGAATGTGCAGCTCTTCGTGTGCCCCTCCAAGGGGACCACGTTCAACCTGGGCTGCACCTACGAGATGACGGGAAACCTGGCGTGGCAGTCGGAGGGCGCCGTCGAGGATGTTGCCGGCACAGTGCTCCTCGGCGAGCAGAGCTGCGATGACGGCGTCGGCTCGCAGGCCGATGACGGCGGCGGGTTCATCAAGCACAACGGCGGCTCGAACTTCTGCTTCGTGGACGGCCACGTCAAGTGGTTCCAGGCGAACAAGGTCACGCCGCAGATGTTCACGCCGGCGATGGACTGAGGGCGGCGATCTCGTCCGTGGCCAGAGCCTCCGCGTAAAGGGCGATCTCCGCGATCCGGCCGCGAAAGGTCTCGTTGCCGCCAGTCCAGTGCGGGTTGGCGCCAACAGCGAAGTCCTGGGCGGCGGTCGTGTTCCATTCGGGCACGGCCGCCGTCCTCTTCAGCTCCCCGTTCACGTAGAGACGAAGCTCGGTCCCCTGCTTCACGACTGCCACGTGCGCCCACTCGCCATTCTGCAGCGGCACGCCCTCGGTTGAGTACGCCGCCTGCGCCTCGATGCGCGCGAACAGGTCGGCGCCCTGGATGCACAGGCGCAGCGGGTCATCCATCCCTGCGCACCACGCCGAGGCGATCTGGTACAGCCCGCCGTTCGGCAGGCCCTCCGGGCAGACCCACGCGCAGAAGGTGTAGTCCCGCTCGGGGAAATACGGCAGCCGGTAGCGGAGCATCGAGGTCTGCCCGTTGAACGCGACCGCGCCGTCCTCGCCGCCATCGCGACCGGGGGCAGGGGTGATGTCACGCGCGAGATCGAGGACGCCGAGGGTCGGCTCCCCGCTCCCATTCAGCGGAGCCGCCACCATCAGGCCGTGCTCACCCAACTCGTAGGCGACGACGCCCCGGACCGTGTTCTGCAGCGTTGCATCGACGGTGAACGACTGCAGGCCGTTCAGGCTCATGGCGCTGCCGTTTGGGTTCGAGGCGGTCACCTGCCAGTAGTACGGGCCGCCGGGAGGCAGGCCGGCCTCGTGCACATACACCGGGCCGCGCAGACCATCCGCGCGCACGACGGGGTCGGCGAGGTCCGGGCGTGTGGAGACGACCAGGGTGAACGTGCGCCCCGTAGCCTGCCCGCGACCGTAGGCGGTCCACTCCAGCAGTAGCGGCCCCGCGGCGACCGCCTCGCCGTTGCGCGGGTGCTTCAGCCAGAAGGGCGAGGGCCCTGCGTTCACGATGGGCAGCCAAGCGGCGTAGTCGGTGCCATGGGCTCCGGCGGTCGCGAAGTCGCACAGCACCACTTCCCGCCCATCGCTCGCCACGAACTTCCGCGCCACGATGGGCTGGAAGCGCGCCTCGACGTTCACGGGCTCCGACTCCAGCTTCCGCGCATCGAACGGCGGGATGTCGGGCGTGTCCATCGCGTTGTACTTCGGGTCGAAGGCCAGCAAGAGCGGGCCTCGGTAGATGGCTGCCGTCCCCGAGCGGCTGAGTTCGCCCGGCCAGCAGCGGGGTGACATGTCGAAGCTCAGGTCGATCGTGTCCCCGTTCTTCCACTCACGCTTGAGGCTCAGGTAGGCGCCGGGGCTAACGCCCTCGACGGGTTTGCCGTTGACCTTCACCTGCGTCGCCCTCGACCACGCGGGGATGCGCAGGCGCAGGTCGAACGCGGTGGGCTTGCTCAACCCGACCCGCAAGCGGACGGCGCCCTCCTTCGGGTACTCGGTCTCCTGGGTGAGTGTCAGAGGCGAACCGTCCGTGAGCGTGACGCTGATCTCACCCGGACCGTAGTAGCTCACCCGTGGCCCTTGGTCGTCGAGCATCACAGCCCACTCGGAGATCGCGCCGATTCCGCGCGGCGCGTTCACGGAGCAGCAGTTGAGTTCGGGCGTTCCGAAGCGCGCCTGAAAGACGATGTGGTGCGCCGAGGCCTGGCGGACCCCGTTCAGCGGCGTGTCGTACGTCCACCAGCGTCCGGACGGGTGCTGCGAGCCGAGCACGCTATTCCACGTCGCGAGTTCCAGCGCATCGGCGACCCGGCTGTCGCCCGTGAGCCGCAGCATGTCCACCGACATCGCGACCCAGGCGGTCGTGCAGCAGGTCTCGATGGCGCCCGGCGAGTAGGGATTTCCGACCGCCTGTTCATTGGTGGAGAACCCGCCCGAAGGGTGCACATCGTGCTCGAGAATCGTAGTCCAGTGGCTGGCGAAGGCGCGCCTGTAGTCCTCATCACCCGTGATCAGGTACAACTCGACGAGGCCCTGGAGGTCATGGAGGCTCTCCCAACGCGGCCGAGGCGTGCGGAAGAAGTCGATGCCCTGAACGCCCGCGCGGAAGTAGTCGCCCGCCGACTGCCAGTCGGTCTCGATCTCGCGCATCATCCGCAGGTAGCGCTCGTCGCCGGTCTCGCGATAGAGCCAGCCGAGGGAGTGGATGGCCGCCATGTTCATCTCGGGCGAGCCGGCGTCGATCACGCGCTTGCCGGTGCCGAGGAAGGTGTTGCAGATGAGGTCCCCGATGCGGATCGCGCCCTGTAGCGCGTGCTCATCCCCCGCCTCCTCATGCCACATCAGCAGGGCCAGCATGATGTGGTAATGCCCCCAGAGGTCCCAGTGCCCGAGCAACCGTTCCTCCTTGCGGAAGGGGCCGAGGTAGCCGTCTTCGGCCTGCGTGCTGAGCAGCTCGTCGATCGTGCGCTGCACGTGGGCGCGCAGCTCCGGCCGATCGGTCATGCGGCAGGCCTGGATGGCCGAGATCAGGTACTTGCCGACGAACTCCCCGGCCCACGGTACGAGGTCCGGCACGGGCTTCCGGTCCCGCGTGCGGAACATCTCGATCATCCGGGGATTCGCATCGACCGCAGGGAGCAGCCAGTTGTCCACATTCTGCTCGACGCGCTCCCCCATCGGCCCGGTCAGCCGCAGGTGCACACCAGTCGGGGAGTGCAGCGCCGGGATGCCGCGCGTACGGCCCGGCTGCGCGCCGCCGGGAGTGGCGAACAGAACCGCTACGGCGACCACGAGGCAGAGGGCCGGGAGGCAAGGCGAAGCCATGGGCGCACCTGTGTGCAAGGCTGGGCGCCGGAATCAGGCGCCGACGACGTGGAGCTTCATCATGTTGGTGGTGCCGCGCTCGTCGATGGGCGTGCCCGCGGTGATGACGACCTTCTCCCCGATGTTCAGCAGGCCCCGGTCCCGCAGTTGGCGGTCGATCAGCTCGATCTGCTCGTCGGTCGAGGCGGCGGGGCCGACGAGGACGGGAACGACGCCCCAGTAGAGGCTGCAGCAGCGCGCCGTCTCGGGCAGGGGCGTGGCGGCGATGATCGGGACGCTGGGCCGGCACTTCGAGGCGAGGCGCGCGGTGGAGCCCGACTGCGTGAACGCGATGAGCACCCGCGCCCCGATCTGCTCGGCGGTCTCGGCGGCCGCGGCGGAGATCGCCTCGGCGAGCGTCCGCTCGCGATCGCCGACCCACTCGGTGTGCAGGTGCTTGCCCCGAAACAAGGAGCCCTCGGCGGCCGTCGCGATGCGCCGCATCATCCGGACCGACTCCAGGGGGTACTTGCCGACCGCGGTCTCCCCGGAGAGCATCACCGCGTCGGCGCCATCGAGAATCGCATTCGCCACATCGGAGGCCTCGGCGCGGGTGGGCGTCGGATTCTCGCGCATGGAGTCCAGCATCTGGGTGGCGATGATGACCGGCTTGCGCGCCGCCGCGCAGCTCTCGATGATCGCCTTCTGCAGCAAGGGCACCTCCTCCGGTGACGTCTCCACCGCGAGATCGCCCCGCGCCACCATCACCGCATCGGAGGCCGCCACGATCGCAGCGAGATGCTCGATCGCCTCTGGCTTCTCCAGTTTGCTGACGATGGGGGTGTCCTTGCCGGCCGCCTGGATCGAGGCGCGCAGGTTCTCGACGTCATCGGCCGTGCGAACGAAGCTGAGGGCGATCATATCCACGCCGTGCTCCAGGCCGAAGGCCAGGTCGGCGGCGTCCTTCGCGGAGACGGCGGGCGCGCTCACCTTCACTCCGGGCAGGTTCATCCCCTTATGCTCCAGCAGCGTGCCGCCGTGGACCACCTCGCAGCGGATCAGGGAGCCCGTCGCCTCCGTGACCCGAAGCTCCAACAGCCCGTCATCCAGCAGAATGCGGTCACCCGGGTCCACATCCTGAGCGAGAGACTCGTAGGTGGTCGAGAAGCGCTCCGCCGTGCCGACGGTCTCCTCGCACGCGATCGTGCAGACGGCGCCGTCGGCGAGGTCGATCTGCCCGCCCTGCAACTCCCCGACACGGATTCGAGGCCCCTGCAGGTCCATCAGCACCCCGATGTGCCGGTCCTCGGCCGCGCTCACGCGACGCACCCTCTCCAGCGTCCTCTGGTGCCACTCGTGATCACCGTGGGACATGTTGAGCCGCACCACGTCCATCCCGCTCTCCACCAGGCCGCCCAGCATCTCCTCAGTCTCCGTGACCGGACCGAGCGTCGCGATGATCTTCGTCCAGTTGAAGCCCGTCATCTCGGGAAGGCGTTGCACAGGCGTATCACCCCTCCGAATTCGGCGCGACCAGGCGCGCGCCCGTTTCCGTAGAACCGGCCAAGGCTGCGTACACTGCCAGGAACCCGCCCCGGACCTTGGGCGGGGGAGGTGACCAGCCGGCCCGCCGTTCCTCCAGCACCTCCGGCGGCACGTTCAGGGCGAGCCGGCGGGCGGGAAGGTCGATCTCGATCTCGTCGCCGTCCTGCACGAAGGCGATCGGGCCGCCGACCGCCGCCTCGGGCGAGACGTGGCCGATGCACGGCCCCCGCGTCGCGCCGGAGAACCGCCCGTCGGTCACCATCGCGACCGAGTCCCCCAGCCCCATGCCCACCAGCATCGCTGCCGGGATCGACATCTCTCTCATGCCCGGACCGCCGCGCGGGCCCTCGTAGCGGATCACGAGCACCTCGCCGGGCCTCACCGCTCCCGAGCTGAGCACGTCCCGCGCCGCTTCCTCGGACTCCAGCACGCGGGCCGGGCCGCGGTGGCGGTGCATCTTCGGGTCAACGGCGCTCTGCTTGCAGACGGCTCCTTCAGGCGCAAGGGAGCCAAACAGCACCGCCAGACCGCCCTCGCCTGCGAGGGGTTCCGCCAGGGGAGCGATCACGCCGTCGTCGCGCACGCGTGCTTCGGCCACAACGTCCCCCAGGCGCCCGTTCACAGTGGGGAGGTCGAGGTTGAGCTGGTAGGCGAGACGCGACATGAGCGCAGGCACGCCGCCCGCGCGATGGAAGTCGGTGAGCGTGACCTCCGACGCGGGTTTCATCTTGCACAGCAGCGGAGTGCTTCGGCTGAGGTCGTCGAAGACCTTCAGGGGCAGGCTCTCCCCCACCTCGGCCGCCAGGGCGCTCAGGTGCAGCACGGCGTTGGTGGAGCCTCCGAAGGCTGCGAGCACACGGACCGCGTTGAGCAGCGCCGGGCGAGTGAGGACCTCCCGCGCCGAAGGCCCCTGGTCGGCCATCCGGACGGCGCGCTCACCGGTCGCGCGGCACAGCGCCGCACGGCGCGGATCGACCGCCGAGAGCGTCGAGGCGCCGGACAGCGTAAGGCCCAGCGCTTCCGCGAGGCAGCACATGGTCATCGCCGTGCCCAGCATGTTGCACACGCCGAAGGACGCACAGACAGCCGACTCGACCTCGTGCAGTTGCTCCGCCGACATGCGGCCGGCCAGGTGAGCCCCGATGGCCTCCTTCACATCGCTCGCCACCCGCACGGCGGGCGGGAGTCCGCCGGGACACGGGTCGGCGCACGGCAGCATGGGCCCGCCCGGCAGCACGATGGTCGGCCGATCGAGGCGCGCGGCAGCCATCAGCATTCCGGGCACGATCTTGTCGCACGACGCGATGAGCACGAGCGCATCGAGCGCGTGCGCCTGCGCCATCAGCTCGACGGACGCGGCGATCACGTCGCGCATGGGCAGGACGTAGTGCCCGCCCGGCCCCTGCACCATGCCGTCACAGGCGGCGATCGTGTTGAACTCCCGGGGCACACCCCCCGCCGCGCGGACTCCCTCCTTCACCCAGTCCGCGAGCGTCCGCAGATGGACGTGCCCGGGCACCAACTCGGAGTACGAGTTCGCGATCCCGATCAGCGGCCGACCCATGTCCTCGTCGCTCAGGCCGGTCGCCTTCAGCAGGGAGCGCGCATACGCGCCCTCGGCGCCGGCGAGCAACCGCTGGGACGGGCGCTCCCGGAGGTCATCGGAGGGATTGGTCATGGAGGCCTCGGCCCACAGGCAGGCGAACTGTACTGCGTCGGGCTACTGTGCTATAATCCGCGCCGAGGATAACGGCAGTCTGAGTGCGCTGTCAAGGACGAAGCCGGCGCCCGGAGGCCCATTGCATGAGCGGTCAGGTTGATGTCAGGAAGCTGTGGGACGCGGTAAACGCCACACTGCACGAGGGCGCGATCAACCGTCCGCTGTGGGAGGCCGCCCGGACGGTCGTGCCGCTGGTCATCGAGGAGGAGTCGGGCACACTCGTCCTGGGCATGCCGACCAACCGCATGGACCTCGCGGGGCACCTGGAGACACGGGTCAACAAGGCGCGCTTGCAGGAGATCGTCCAGGCCAAGCTCGGCCGCCGGCTCGACCTGAGGGTCATCGAGGGCGACACGATCGAGGCCTACCAGCGGGCGGCGGAGCGCGAGAAGCTGCGCGCGGCCTCCACCGAGGCGGCGCACCTCAAGGCGCAGGAGGTCTGGACCGCCGCCGCGAGCTGGGACGCGCTGAACGAGCAGATCCTCATGTCGCACACGCAGCTCGAGAGCCGCCGCTTCGTCACCTCCCGCGTGAAGTTCATGGTCCGCTGCGTGCGGATGACCGCCGACGCCGAGGACCGCATCCGGGAGCGCGAGCCGGGCAAAGAGGACTTCCACGAGCGCCAGCTCGCGCGAACCCTCGAGAAGATCGCCGGCCTCACCGATTCACCGGTGGTCGTCGTGACACTGGAGTACCTGCGCTACCGATCATCAAGGAAGCCGCGAAGCTGAGGGCGTACAAGGCAACCGGGGGTTTGAGGCGCGCCGGTGACTGCTCGCATCCACCAACTGCTGACGGCGCAGCTCAGTGAAGACGAGCAGGTCCTCTGGACCGGCCGCCCGTCCGCGTCGGCCTACGTCGGGCGTAACTGGATGCTCTCGGTCGTCGGCCTCTTCTGGCTCGCGCTGACGCTGATGTGGGTGGCCGGCGTGGCCTCCGGTCACTTGCCGCTGCTCTTCTACGTCGTCGCGTTCCCCCTGCTGGGGATCGCCGCCTGGATGATCGTCGGTCACATGCTGCTGGCCGCGGCTGAACTCCCGCACGTCCACTACGTCCTTACAAACTGGCGGGTCGTCATGACCTACGGCGTGTGGAGGCCGCGGCTGCGCACGATCCCGCTGAGCAAGATCGCTGAGCTGGATCTCTGCCCCCGGGCCAACGGCTACGGGGACATTCGGCTCGGCCTTGAGTTGGGCTACTGGGACGGCGCCCGCTGGGCGAAGGCCGGCGTCACCGCCTGGGGCCCGCATGACATGGTCCTGCGGGGGATCCCGGCCTGCGCCCAGGTGTACGCCCAACTGACCCAGGCCATCCGCGCCGGCGGCCTGGCAGGCCCGAAGTCGCCGGCACAGCCGTAACGAGTTCGGCACAAGGCGCGGGCTACGCCGCCATCTTCCGAGAAGGAGCACACGATGAGACTGAGGTTCACGCTTGGCTTACTCGTACTGGGGTCGTTGCTGGTTGCCTCGAGCGCAGTCCTTGCGCAAACCGAGGAGGACCAGGTCAAGGCCACGATGACAGCGCTGTCGGACGCGCTGGGCAAAGGCGACGCGAAGGCCGTCGGCGACCTGGTCGCCAACACGGGCTTCGTCGCCGTCGTGGGCGTGATGGATGAGGCCATGGTGTTGACGAAGGACGAGATGCTGGCGCTGTTGAGCAACTCCGCTGGACCCGTGACCTTCGAGGACGTGAAGGTCACCACCCACTGGATGGTGGCGCTCGTGAGTGCGAAGGCGGTGCCGGCGAGCGTGCCCGCTGACCAGGCATTCGTTCTCGACGCGATTCTGATGCGCGAGGCGGGCAAGTGGAAGTTCGCTGCGGTCTGTCTCCTCCGAGAGGAGGCCCAGGCGAGCGAGGAGCAGATCAAGGCCTTCGTCGATCGCGTGGCCGCTCTGCCCGATTCGCTCAAGAAAGGCACGGCTCAGGACCTCACCAAGGCGCTCTACGATGACCATTTCCTCCTCGTGCTGGTGGACCCGAGCCTTGAGTTCCGCTCAGCGACCTCCAAGACGGCGCTGACCCAGATGGTCGAGGCCGTGATCCCGATGATCACTATCAGCGATTCGCGCCTCGATGTGTCGCGCACAGCCCTGGGGCGCTCCGTCGCGGTGGTGGACGGCACCTGGCTTCTGGACATCACGGACTTCGGCCAGACCAATACCGCCATCCGCGCCTATGCGACCAAGGTCAACGACGAGTGGAAGATCGTGGCCCTCGGCGGGGGGCCGGCGAAGTAGGGACACCCGTTCGCGACCGGCGTCCGCGGCTACCGGCCGCGGGCGCCGGTCGTCCATCCCTCGCGAAACCCCCCTCGGCAGAGCGAAGTTGGGGATAGCGCAGCGCCGCGTTTTTTGTTATACTGGAGTGAGTATTCTGGAATCTTGGCCCGACGGGCAAGCCGTCGGAGAGTTCGGCCGTCATGCGTGATCGCATTCGTCGCCTCTTGTCGTGGGCCTGGCGCCATAAGCTCATTGTCCTCGGTCTGGTCCTCCTCGGTTTGATCGGCCTCGTGTTTGCCATGCACCAGACGAGCGGACCGGCCTTCTGTGGCAGCTGCCACGAGATGGGCTACGAGCACCGCACGTGGAGCGCGTCGTCGCACCACGAGGTGGAGTGCTCGGCGTGTCATTACCATCCCGGCGTCATCGGGATGATCCGCACGAAGATGCAGGGCGCCCAGGAAGCGGTCTCCCACTTCCGCAAGGGATGGACGGAGTCGGAGATCGGCCCGGGGATGGCCGAGGTGCCCTCCACACGCTGCCTGAAGTGCCACGCCGAGACGAAGCTGCCGCAGGAGATCACGTACCACCTCCTCCGCCACACGCACCGCAAGCACCTGGAGCGCGGGGCGGAGTGCACGCAGTGTCACGCGAATGTGGTTCACGGGGGCAAGGCGCCCTTCAAGAACACGCCGACGATGTCCTCGTGCCTCAAATGCCACGACGGCAAACAGGCGCCGAATGACTGCTCTCTGTGTCACCTGAAGCTTGGGGAGATCAAGCCGGCGCTGTACAACCCGGCGTGGGTGGAGCACCATAGGGAGAACATCGCAACCACCGGCCGGGACCACTGCGTCCACTGCCACGGCGAGCAGTTCTGCCGGTCGTGCCACGCCGTGGGGCGCCCGCTCTCGCACACGTCAAACTGGGTGCGCGACCACGCGGAGATGGATCCCAAGGATCGGCCGCAATGCGCCCAGTGCCACCCGACGCGCGGGGATCGCCCAGAGGCCGATTTCTGCACGGAATGTCATACGGCCCGGAGGGCGCACGGGCCGACATACATCCGCGAGCACCCGAAGGAGTTCCAGCGCGAACCCGACGCGTGCGGGCGCTGCCACAAGGAGCGGTTCTGCCAGGACTGCCACTCCATCTACATGCCCCACAAGACCGGCTGGCTGGCCGAGCACGGCGCGGAGGCCCGGCACCGACGCGACAGCTGCCGCACATGTCACAAGGACCAGTTCTGCGAGAGCTGCCACACCCGCGGCCGGCCGGCGTCGCACACCAGGGACTGGCGGACGACGCACCCTGGCGTCGCGCGTACGTCCGGTGAGGGCTGCCGTGTCTGCCATCCGACCGACTTCTGCCAGAGCTGTCACCGCAAGTCCCTGCCGGCCAGCCATCGGGAGAGGACGTGGATACGGGCGCATGGCGGAACGGCCCTGGCCAGCCGCAACTCCTGTCGGGCCTGCCACGACACAAGCTACTGCGCGTCGTGCCATCGGGGCGTCGCCATGCCGCACCCCTCCGGCTGGCTGCACAGCCATCCGGCGAGCGGTCGCAACCCCCGGGCGTGTCAGGCGTGCCACCAGAAGGACTTCTGCGACGCCTGCCACCGCGGCTCGAAGCCCAAGACCCATGACGCGCAGTGGGGCCGCCGGCACGGGCCGCCGGCTCAGACGCAGAAGGCCTCCTGCCTGCGGTGTCACACGGACCGGAACTGCCAGGTCTGCCACCGCATTCCGATGCCGCATCCGAAGAACATCCGCTCCGCTCACGGCCCGCTGGCCCGGGGCGAGGACGGCCGCTACTGCGGGCTGTGCCACAAGCCCGAGGTCTGCTCGGCATGCCACATCCCGCGCTCGTCGATGCCCAGCTCCCACCGGACCGACCAGTGGCTGACGAAGCACGGCGACGCCGAGGGGCTGGATACGCGGTGCGTGCTGTGCCACAAGCCGAAGTACTGCCAGGACTGCCACGGCCTGCCGATGCCGCATCCCGAGAACTGGCTGCTGAGCCAGCACGGCTGCCTGGCCCCGTCAAGCGCCAAAATGTGCGCGAAGTGCCACGCCTCCGAATTCTGCCAGACCTGCCATGAGAGCACGCCCCCCGACTCACACGCGGTGGCGGACTTCCGACAGAAGCACGGGGCCAATCCATCGCAGGAGCCGCTATGTGCTCTGTGTCACGGCCGCGAGGCGGCGAAGAAGCGGGATGCGTGCCAGACCTGCCATCGGGGCGTCACCATGCCGCATGAAGAGCGCTACGCCTTCAAGCACAAGGCCGTGGCATCGTTTGAGTCGAAGGGAACTTGTCTCGGGTGTCATGAATTGAGCTATTGCAGGGTCTGCCACGCGGAGATACCCGCGCAGAAGCAGCAATGACGGAGGATCAGCTCATGAAGACGGGTGCATGGATTGTCGCGATCGCCGTGATCGGCGCCCTGGGCCTGACGGTTCTCGCCCAGGAGCCCCAGGCCACCATTCCGGCCGACTCCGAATACGCTGGCTCGAAGCTGTGCGGTATGTGTCACAAGGATGAGAAGACGGCTTTTGCGGAGACGCCGCACGCCAAATACGTGCCGCCGGCCGATGCGCTCGAGCCCTGGAAGCACTCCACGGGCTGGGACAAGGCCACGGGCGAAGCCAAGGAGCCGGGCGTTCAGTGCGAGGCCTGCCACGGTCGGGGCAAGACGCACGCGGGTGCGAAGACGGAAGACAAGAAGACCCTCATCATCAACCCGCTGAACCTCGACGCACCGGGCAAGATCACCTCGATCTGCGCCCAGTGCCACGCCTACTACAAGCCCAAGGAGGGCGACGCGCCGGTCGCCTTTACGCCGGGCGAGAACATCTTCGAGAAAATCGACCTGCTGCCCGTTGAGGAGGGCAAGGCCATGCAGCAGGTCAACGAACTCGTGGGCAGCCTGCACCATACGAAGCAGCACATGACGTGCATTCAGTGCCACACCTCCCACACGGAGGGGATGATCCCGGGCAACCTGCGCAAGGCGGTTCCGGACCTGTGCGTGCAGTGCCACGCCGACGAAGCCGACATCGCGAAGCATACGGAGGCGCACACAACGAAGGCCAAAGAGGGCGACACGTGCGACACGTGCCACATGCCTGACGACGTGCACACCTTCGCGAAGCCGCCGAAGTAGGTCTCGAGTCTCAGGTCTCGGGTCTCAGGTCTCACGTCTCAGGCCTCACGTCCCGGCTGCCCCGGGTAGGTGGAGGCGTCGGGCGGGGCCCTGAACATGAGACACGAGACACGTTCAAGGAACGAACATGCGTCCTGCCAAGCTGGACGGCGTGGCCCGCTGGGTGGCGGGCCTCGCCGTCGCTCTTATCGCGGTCGGTTCCGCTGCCGGGCAGGAGAAGTGCTTCACCTGCCACCCGGCGCCGGGCCTGGCCTCGCGCATTGCCCAGGGGCGGCATACGAGCCCCGAGGCGGAGGCGCTCGCCTTCAAGGGCGATGCCCACGTCAAGCTCCGCTGCGCGGACTGCCACCGCGAGGCCGCGACGGTGCCGCACCCGTCGGGAATGCAGCCGGCGCAGTGCCAGAGCTGCCACTCGACGATCCGCGCGCACGTGCTGGACCATGGGCGCCCGGAGTTGAGGGGCAAGCTGCCGACGTGCGTCACCTGCCATGGCTACCACCACGTACTCCGGGCCCATAACCCGGACTCACCCGTCTCGCACCGCAACGTGCCGGACCTCTGCCTGAAGTGCCACGGCGGCACGCTCGCCAGCCCCTTCGGATACGACCAGAGCGTCCACGGGCGCGCCCATCGGCGGGACCCGAATTCGGCGGCGGCCATCTGCACGGACTGCCACAGCGTGCACCCGACGGCAAGGGGTGGGCATCTGCTCACCCTCGCAACCCGCGCTCGCGTACCCAGGACTTGCGGCCGCTGCCATGAGGAGGCTCTCAAGCAGTACGGGGGCGGTATCCACGGGGATGCGCTGCGACGTGGTTCGCCGGATGTGCCTGTATGCACAACCTGTCACGGCGCGCACCGCATCCTGCCTGCGAGCGGTCCGGCGTCGTCTGGGTACACCCGCTACGTTCCCGGAGCCTGTGGGGCCTGCCACGCCTCGGTGCGGCTGATGGCGGGTTACGGGCTGAGGTCCGACCTGTACGCCTCCTACCGCGCCAGTTTCCACGGCGTCGCCAACAACCTCGGTAGCCTGCAGGTCGCCAACTGCGCCAGCTGCCACGGTGCTCACGACATTCGCTCCTCATCCGATCCGCGCTCTCGCACCCATCCGGCGAATCTGGCGAAGACCTGCGGTCGGTGCCATCCTGGGGTCGGACCGAATGTCGCGCGCGGCCAGGTCCACCTTACGATCGCCAGGTCCAGCGAGCCGGTTGTGTACTGGGTGGCGTTAGGTTTCCGTTGGATCACGATCCTCGTGATGACCGCTCTGATTGGGCACATCATCCTCGACCTCGCCGCCAAGATCCGACGGGGGGGCTTCCGCTCGCGGGAGGCGCGGCCGCCTGCAGCGGAGACAGACCACGTCGAGCGCTTCAGCCTGCTCATCCGCCTCCAGCACGCGGTTCTGGTGCTGAGCGTGCTCATCCTCGTCTTCACCGGGCTCCCGCTGCGCTTCCACGGCTGGGGCGTCTCCCGGCTGTTCTTCGACCTCGTCGGTGGCGTCCACGCCGCCGGCTTCCTGCACCGCATCGGCGCGGCGCTGCTGGTCGTGGTCAGCGGGTTCCACGTGCTCTGGGTCCTGTTTGGGCGCGAGGGCCGCCGCAACTTCCGGCAGCTCCTGCCCTCCTTCCATGATGTCCGCTGCGTGTTCGTGAACCTGCTCTGGTTCCTTGGGCTGTCGCGGGAACGGGCGCGCTTCGGACGGTTCAGCTACATCGAGAAGTTCGACTATTGGGCCGTCTACTGGGGCTGTGTCGTGATGATCGTCTCCGGGTTGCTGCTGTGGCACGAGGAGATCACCTTGCGGCTCCTGCCAAAGCTCTACACCGACGTCGCTCGCGAAGCACACAGCGATGAGGGGCTGCTCGCTGCCCTCGCGATCTTCGTGTGGCACTTCTACAACGTGCATCTGAACCCGGACCATTTCCCCATGAACTGGGCCTGGCTGACCGGCCGCATCTCCAAGCGGGAGATGGAGGAGCACCACCCGCTGGAGTATGAGCAGCTTGCAGGCCACGCACCGACAGACGGCGTCGAGCCGGGAGATAGCTAGATGGCCGGAGGCCAGCCGGCGATGACAAACGAGGCGCAGGACGAAGGGTCCCTGACCGGCGGTCTGTGGGGCCTTCTGCAGTCCGTGCGTACCACCATCTACGTGCTCCCGGTCCTCGCGATCGCCACGACGATCGGGGCCGTCATCCCCCAGAAGCGCCCGCCGGAATACTACGACATGGCCTATGGCCGCATGTGGGGCGGCGCCCTGACCGCGGTGGGGTTCGACAACATCTACAACTCGACGTGGTTCATCATCCTCGTCGGCGTTCTGCTGCTGAACCTCGCGGCCTGTGTGGCACGGTCGTTCCGCCGGGCGGCGCGGCAGTACCGAGGGCCCGCTCCCGAGACGCTCGCGAGGAAGCTCGAGGGCGGGCGAGGCTGCTGGCAGGCCAACTCGACGGACCCGGACGCCAAGGGCCGGCTGCTGGGAATGCTGCACCGAGCGCGGTTCGCGGTGACCGAGAGCACCGGGCCGAAGGGCCAGTCATGGCTCCTGGTCCGCCGCTGGCCGCTGGCCCACTACGCGGGAATCGTGACCCACCTCGCGATCTTCCTGGTGGCGGTCGGCGCGGTGCTCGGGCGGCTGCCGTGGACCTCACTCGATCAACGCATCACGTTCGCCGAGGGCGAGACGTTCCCGGACACCGATAAGAAGCTCGGCTTCGCAGTGCGGCTCGATCACTTCCGTATGGACTTCTACGAGGGCACCGACCAGCCGTCCCTGTACGAGAGCGACGTCGTGCTGCTCGACGGCGATCGGGAGCTGAGCAAGGGCATGGCCACGGTCAACCGTCAGGTCGTCTACCGGGGCGTGGCGCTGGGCCAGGCGAGTTGGGGCCTGGCGGGCGTGCGACTGACGGTCACCGGCCCGGACGGGAAGACCGAGCCGGCCAACCTGCCCCTCACCGAGATGGCCGGGCCTCATGGCGACACGACGTGGGGGTTCGAGGACCAGAGCCGGATCGCCATGCTCGGCGACCAGAAGAGCGCGCTGGTCGGCATGGAGTTCGTGCCCGACACGCAGGCGGGCAGCACCTACCCGAAGCACCCGGCTGTCGCCGTGCAGGTTGTCACGGGCCTGGCTGCGAAGGACCATCAGGTCCATGACGTGGGCACCGTGGGCCTGGGCGAGGAGCGTTCCGCCGGCGGTTACCGCGTGCGGTTCGACGACCTCGTCTACGTCTCGACCCTCTCGGTCCGCAAGGACCCAGGGCTGCCGCTGGTGTGGCTCGGGTTCATCCTGGTCTCCCTGGGGATGGCCCTCATGTTCTACGTCCGCCCGCGGGCGTTCCTGGTGGAGGTGGGCGAAACCGATCAGAGCCCGGAGGGCGTGGTACGCGTGGCGCCGATGGGGAGGGAGTTCGCCGAGGGCGATCGACGGATCATCGAGACCGTCTGTGGCACGCGCCTCACGCCGATGAGCGCTGGCGGCGGCCGCCGCAGTGGCAGGAGGGTACGTTCGTGAGCAACGGCAAGCAGGCTGTTCCACCAAGCCCCGCGACCCCAGAGGCTGAAAGCCCCGTCGATCCGTTGGCGCCCGACCGCGTCGACGCGCTCACCTACCGCCTCGTCGCGATGGGGTTCATCCTGCTGACGCTGGTCATCATCACGGGGGCGGCCTGGGCGCAGTACACCTGGCACAAGTGGTGGAGCTGGGACCCCAAGGAGACCTCGGCGCTTGTGGCGTGGCTGGTGTACTTGGTCTACCTGCACGGACGCCTGCTCGGCTGGTCGAAGCGGCTCTTGGCGTGGATCGCGGTGCTCGGCGCCCTCGCGGTCATCTTCTGCTATGCGGGCGTGAACTTCCTCGGCGGCCTACACGCCTACGGCGCGCCGACTCAGAGCATTGCCGAGGGTGCCCGCAACGCCTTCCAAGGCATGCGAACGCTGGAGGCCACCCTCGCGAAGAGCTTCCTGGTCTTCTACCTGGTCGCGTTCGTGCTGTACCTGGGTGCGGCCGTGTTCGCCGCCGGTGAGGTTGACCCGGAGGCCGGCCGGTCCCACAAGGCCCGGCTGGCGTGGGTCGGCGCCATACCCACACTGATCGGCTTCATCCTACATACCATCGCCCTCGTCAACCGGTCCGTCGAGGCCGGCCACCTGCCGTTCAGCAGCGGCTACGAATACGCGGCCTCCTTCGCGTGGGCGATCGTGCTGGTCTTCCTGATCCTCCAGTTCCGCGTGCGCACGCCGGTGATCGGCGCGGCCTCGCTGCCCTTCATCCTCCTGATCCTCGCCTACGGTTTCCTCTGGTTCGGGGACAAGGGCGTCTCGCCGTTGCCGGTGGCCCTGCAGAACAAGTTCTGGCTCCACCTGCACGTGGCGATCGCCATCATCAGCTACGCCGCCCTCATCCTGGCGACGGCAACCTCGGCGATCTACCTCGTCAAGTCGAGGGGTACTCCGGAGACGGCGGAGTCGTAGGGGTTGGCAGGTCCGAACCGCCGTCAAGGCACTACGACGATCGTGGCGTTGACGATCTCCAGCGCGGCCGAGAGCCAGTCCCGGTGTAAGAGGGTATCCCAGCGGCTTGAGCGCGGCACCACCACCAACGGGCTCTGACGATCGCCGACGCTCGCGACCAGGGCATCCCTCGCGGGTGGTTTGCGGACGATCACGTCGGCGGAGTGGCCGTGGTCAACGAGGTAGCGCTTGAGGTCCCGGGCCGACGGGCCGGCGACATCCTGCTCCGCAGCCACCAGCAGCGCCTCGAGCTTCACCTTCAGCAGCCATGCCAACTCGCCGGCGACGCGGACCGTGCACGCGCGCGCAGCCTCGGCCGGGCAGGCGGCCAACACCGAGCGGGTCGGCTGATACTGGCGTGGGGTCACGACGACCGGGCACCTCGCCACCATGGCCACGCGGCGCGCCGACCGCGCCGAGCGCCCGCCCGAGCCGGGCTCGGCCAGCGCGTCGCGTCCGATGAAGACCAGGTCGCTGAACCGCGACGCGCGCGCGATGGCGGCGGGCAGGTCGCCGTAAGCCGGGCGGGCCAGGCAGCGCACCGTCAACTCGCGGCACAGCTCGACGGCCTCGCTCAGCACGGCATCGGCCTCGGCGCCGGCGGCAGGCTCGTCCGTGTTCTCGGGCACCGGCGCCGCCAGCGCCACGGGATCGGGCTCCCTGCCGCCCAGGAGTGAGGCGTCGTCCGGCGCCGTCTTGCCCACCGTCAGGAGCACGACCCGGCCGTCGCAACAGCGGGCCAGATCCACCGCGTGCTGTAAGGCGACACGCGCGCCATGTGAGCCGTCATAGGCTACGAGCAGGCTTCGGATCATCTGGGGCCCAATCCCACCAAGCGCTGAACCTCCCGGCGCCCCCTTGCAGGCGGACGCGCTCTGCAGTAGACTTCACGGCAACTCGCCCATGAACCTCCCACGACCTCTTGAGGAGGGCACTCTCGTTCGCCGGCTGAACCGCTTCGCCGCCCAGGTCCGCGTCGGACGAGGCACGTGGCGCGTCCACGTCCCCAACACGGGGCGGTTGGGCGAACTCCTCGTCGAGGGAGCGCGGGTCTACATACATCCTGTCGCCGATGCCCGGCGCGCGACACGCGGCGACCTCCTGCTCGTGCGTCACGGGCGCGCTCTTGTCAGCGTTGACTCGCGCGCGCCGGCGGCCATCGCGGCGGAAGCCTTCCTCAGCCAGACCGTTCCTCCTCTCCGGGGTGTGACGGAGGTCGTGCGGGAGGTGTCGTTCGGCCGAGGCCGAATCGACCTCTGCGTGCGCGCGGAGAGCGAGGAGTGGCTCGTGGAGGTGAAGGGCTGCACGCTCGTGCGCGGCGGCGTGGCGATCTTCCCCGACGCCCCGACGGAGCGCGGCCGCCGGCATGTGGAGGAGTTGGCCGCCTTCGCCGCGCAAGGCGGACGGGCGATGGTGCTGTTCGTCATCCAGCGCAGTGACGCCCACAGGTTCCGCGCGAACCACGAGACAGATCCGAGGTTCGCCGGCGCGTTGGCGGACGCCGCGGCGGCGGGCGTTGTCATCAGGGCGCACACCTGCCGCGTCACGCAGCGACGGGTGACACTCGGGCCGGCGGCGCCAGTCACGCTCCACCCGACGCAGTGAGGGAACACCGATGCGGGTGATCGCGGGGGAAGCGAAGTCGCTACGTCTGATCGCGCCGAAAGGCGTTGGCCTCCGCCCCACCTCCGACGCCGTGCGCGAAGCCCTCTTCAGCAGCCTCGGGAGCGACGTGGTCGGCGCGCGCTTCCTGGATGTCTACGCAGGCACCGGGGCGGTCGGGATCGAGGCGCTGAGCCGGGGAGCGGAGTTCTGCGCATTTGTCGAACGGGATCGCCGGTGCGTGGAGGCGATTCGCAGGAACCTGGGGAATACCCGATTGTCCGCCCGCGCCGCGGTTGTCCAGGGCGATGCGCGACGCGTGATCGGGCGCGTCCTGGCGGAGTACGGGCCCTTTGGCCTCGTGTTCGCCGACCCGCCGTATGACGACGCAAGCGCGGCGGAGGTCGCGAAGGCGGTCCTGGGGGCCGATGGGTTCGCCGAGCCGGGATGGCTCATCTATCAGCACTCGAAGGATGCGCCGCCGGGCGGGCTACCGACGCCGGTGCGGACGCGGGCCTTCGGTGAGACGGCGATCGCGTGGTTCGCGCTACCCGTGAAGGGAGACTGACACAAGATGCCACCGGGCCCGGGTGAACGTGTTGCGGTCTGTCCGGGCACGTTCGACCCGATTACCTATGGGCACCTCGACGTCATCGAGCGCGCAGCGAGGCTCTTTGACCGCGTCGTCGTTTCGGTGGCGGTGCAGTCTGGCAAGCAGCCGCTCTTCAGCGTGGAGGAGCGCGTGGCCCTCGCCCGGAGCGCCTGCGAGCACTTGGCGAACGTCGAAGTCGACGAGTTTGACGGCCTGGTGGTCGAGCACGCGCGGAGGCACGGGGCCTGCGCGCTGGTGAAGGGGCTGCGCGTGGTGTCGGACTTCGAGCGCGAGATGCAGATGGCGCTCATGAACCGGGCGCTGGCGGAGGAGGTTCCGACGCTCTTCCTGATGAGCCATGCCGACCACGCGTTCCTGAGTTCGAGCCTGGTGAAGGAAGTCGGATCGGTGGGCGGCGACATCAGCCGCTTTGTGCCGCCAGCCGTGGAGCAGGCGCTGCGCGCCAAGTTCGGTCACACGGGTGCGTAGGGCAGCTACAGGAGAACGCACAGGCCTACGGGCGCAAGCCTCACCCCCTGCCCCCTCTCCTGAAGGGAGAGGGGGTGAACGACGCACGGCCGCGACGTTGACGTTTCCCCCTCTCCGTTCAGGAGAGGGGGCAGGGGGTGAGGCTTCCACTGCCGTCAGCCGGACTGCGATAACCCGAAACTCGTAACCCGAAACCTAGCCTTGGGGGGCGGACAACCATGGACGTGGATCAACTCCTCGACGAGCTGGAGGACATCATCGAGCGCGGCGAGCGCTTCTGGCACATCTTCGGCGGCCGGGCGATGGTGCGGGCCGACCAGGTCTATGACGTGATCCACCGCGTCCGGGCGAGCATTCCCGAGGACGTTCGCCAGGTTCAGGATGGCGGGCGCGAGCGGGAGCGCATCATCGATGAGGCCCACGGCGAGCGCGCCAAGATCATCGAGGCTGCCAAGGAGCAGGCACGACTGCTGGTGGATAACGACCAGCTCGTGATCGAGGCGCAGCGCAAGCGCGATGACATCCTCGAGCGGGCCCGCATCGAGGCCGAGGGCATCCAGGCCGATGCGGAGCAGTACGCCCAGGACATCATCGCGAAGCTGGGCGAGTACCTGGGCCGCATCCAGACGGCGGTGGAGAACACCCGCGACATGCTTCAGCGTGATGCGGACGCCACCCGCCCCCAACCGGCATCGGAGAAGGACGCCACGTAGGGTGGCGAGGGTCGAAATTGGGGACAGGCACCAATCCTCGACGTCCAAGATTGGTGCCTGTCCCCGATTTCGACCCGGGAGAGACCCCTTGAAGCTGCTGGTCATCAACTGCGGTAGCTCGTCGGTGAAGTACGCGCTCTATGAGATGGACACGGAGGCGGTGCTGGCCTCAGGCCTGGCCGACCGCGTCAGCGTGAGAGGCGGCGACGAGGCGACGCTGAAGCACGAGCCGGTCGGTCGCGACGCCATCACGGTCTCCCGGCCGATGCCCAACCACACCTCCGCCATCGGCCTCATCATGGAGGCGCTCACCGACCCCGCGCACGGCGTGCTCGACAGCGTGCGCGAGATTGAGGCGATCGGGCACCGGGTGGTACACGGCGGCACGAAGCACGCGAGTTCGGCGCTGATCGACGCGGACGTGATCGCCGCCATCGAGGCGTGCGTCGAGCTGGGACCGCTCCACAACCCGCCGAACCTCGCGGGCATTCGGGCCTGTGCGAGCGTCCTGCCCGATACGCCGCAGGTGGCCGTGTTCGATACCGCCTTCGGACAAACCGTCCCGCCTCACGCGTACCACTACGCAATCCCGCACGACCTCTATGGGAAGTACGCGATCCGGCGCTACGGCTTCCACGGCACGTCGCACCGCTATGTGTCGGGGATCGCCGGCGGCTTGCTGGCCGAGCGGGGTGTGCCTCGAGAGACGCAGCGGATCGTCACCTGCCATCTCGGGAACGGCTGCAGCATGAGCGCCGTGCTGGGCGGCGAGTGCGTCGATACCAGCATGGGCCTCACGCCGCTTGAGGGCCTCGTGATGGGCACGCGCTCCGGCGACATCGACCCGGCGCTGGTGTGGTTCATCATGGAGCATGAGGGCATCGACACGGACCAGGTCGATGCCCTGCTGAACAAGCAGAGCGGGTTGCTCGGCGTGTCGGGAATCAGCAGCGACATGCGCGACGTGCTCGCCGCCGAAGCGCAGGGCAACGAGCGGGCGAAGCTCGCCCTCGATGTGTACTGCTACCGCATCCGCAAGTACGTGGGGGCCTATGCGGCGGCCCTGGGCGGCCTCGATGCCCTCGTGATGACGGCGGGGGTCGGCGAGAACTCTCCGATCATCCGCCGCCGATGCGTGGAAGGGCTCCGGTTCCTCGGCCTGTGGCTCGATGACGCGGCGAATGACGCGGTCGTCGGGCCGAAGCAGCCCCAAGACATCGCGCAGCCCGACAGCCCGGCGCGCATCTACGTCGTCCCGACGGATGAGGAACTCACCATCGCGCGTGACACGAAGGAGATCGTAGGGCGAAATTAGGGACAGGCCCCAATTTCCGGCATGACGTCCGCCGGAAATTGGGGCCTGTCCCTAATTTCGCCATAGGAGGCCTCCATGCCCACCCGCGAAGAGGCGCATTCCCTCCTCTGCGAGTATACGCAGAACGCGAACCTCCGCAAGCACGCCTACGCCGTCGAGGCTGCGATGCGCCTCTACGCGGAGCGGCTCGGCGGCGACCCGGACGAGTGGGGGACCGTCGGCCTGCTGCACGATTTCGACTATGAGCAGTACCCCCAGGCGCCCGACCACGCGACCCAGGGCGCTGAGACTCTCCGCGAGCGCGGCTATCCCGAGCACTGGATTCGCGCGATCCTCAGCCACGCGGACTACATGAACGTTCCACGTGAAACACCGATGGCGAAGGCGCTCTTTGCCATCGACGAACTGACCGGCTTCATCGTGGCGGTAGCGCTTGTGCGGCCCACGAAGAGCATCATGGATGTCGAGGTGAAGTCCGTCCGCAAGAAGATGAAGGACAAGGCCTTCGCCGCCGCCGTCAGCCGCGAGGATATCGCCCACGGTGCCGAGGCCCTCGGCATCCCCCTCGACGAGCACATCGCGGTCGTCATCCAGGCCATGCAAGGCATCGCGGCAGAGCTGGGGCTGCCGGGGTCATAGGCCGGCAACATCGTTGCAGAGAGCAGAGCACAGCCAGTCCGTCGGGAGGTGGTGCCAGGTGCATCTGCGAGCAGTCGTGGCATTGGCTGGGCTGGCCGCCCTGTCGGTCCCCTTACTCGCCGACGTCTCCTTCACTACTCCCCAGTACACGGTCCCCACCGAGAACGCCTGGGACTACTACGTGGCTGCGTTCGCGCTGCTGCCGCCCAAGGGGGAGGTGTGGGATCGCGCGCAGCCCTTCGGTGAGCAGCCGTCGATTGCAGGTGTGGAGGCGCTTCTCCGCGAGGGCGGGCCGGCACTGGCGAAGCTCCGGGAAGGTCTGGGCAAGCCGTGTGTGCCGTTGTACGCAGAGGTCGGGAGTTCCGCGGCAGGCGGCCATGCAGCGCTCGGACCGGCGCGATCGATGGCTAAGTTGCTGGCCTGGGAGGCGTGGCTGGCTGCGCAGCGTGGGGACAACGAGGGCGCCTTCGCGTCCTGCCTGGACGGCATGATCTTGGGGCAGGACATCGCGCGCAACGGCGGGGTGCTGGCGAAGCTGGTGAGCATCGCCTGCGAGGGCATTGCATGCTCCTCGATCCGCCGAGCCATGGCCTCGGCGGCCGGCGACCAGGCGGCGTTGGCCAGGTTCGTGTCGGGTCTCCAGGATGTCGAGAGCCGCGGGGTGCCCTACGCCGACAGCCTCGCACACGAGTACGGCACCCAGGTCACCTACCTGAGGTGGCTCCGCGGCAGCGGCGCCATGACGCGCGAGCAGTTCCGGCAGCGCTTTGGCACGCGCGCGATCGGCGCCGCCACCATCCTCGCGCGGCGCGAACTGGACGGACGCTACTCCGAAGCCGTGGCGCTCGCCGAGCGTCCCACATGGGAGTGGACCTGGACCCGGCCCAGTCAGGCCGAGAGAGACGCCGCGCTCGATGGCTTGACGCGCGCCGTTCGGCTCTTCCCGCGAGCACCGCAGTCCGCGACCCCCTCCCCTCGGCAGCAAGAGGGCTACAACCGGCAACTCGTTCGCGCCAGGCGTGAGGCGATGAAGGTGTTCTTGCCTGAGGACCAGACGCTTGCTGAGCTGCTCAGCCTGCCCCTGGGGCACGACCAGACCGTCGTGAGGCACCTCGCGGATGTCCGCGGCACACTCCTCGTCGCAGCTCTTGAGCTCCATCGTGCGCGAACGGGCGAATACCCAGCGGCCTTGGCGAACCTCGTGCCCGCCATCCTGACCTCCGTGCCCCTCGATCCGTGGTCTGGTGAACCGTTCCGCTATGCCCGCACCACGGCAACCGAGTACAAGCTCTACAGCGTCGGCGCAGACAAGGTCGATGACGGCGGCGTGGGCCGAGGAATCGGCGCATACACCTTCTCGCTGAACGGGGACGTCCTCTTCTCGCCCGGCCCTCTGCCAGACCCGGGGAAGGGCTAGCTGGTTGCGGTTACTGAGTCTCGCGTAAGTTGGGAAACACAGAGTGGGGCTCAGACAGGCAGGAATGCCCGTCCTCCAAGACGGCAGGTGTTCGCCAACTTACGCGAGACTCAGCAGGAGGCTGAGTGGAATGCGTCTACGGCTTGCGGCGGCGATCGCGTTGGTTGCTTCCTCGGCTCATGCCCATGCCGACGTCTCCTTCACCGTCCCCCAGTACACGGTGCCCGCGGACAACGCGTGGGACCACTACGTCGCTGCCTTCGCCCTCTTGCCCCCCAGGGGTGAGCTATGGGATCGGGTCGAACGCGTGTGGGGGGAGCCCTCGGTAGCCGATGTGGAGGCGCTGCTGCGCGCCGGGTCGCCGGCACTGGCGGTGCTGCGCGGAGGCCTGGGGATGCCGTGCGTGCCGTTGTACGTCGAGGTGGGCAGCGCGGGCCAGGGACCGCCCCCGCCCTGGGCAGCGGCGCGCCAGATGGCACGGCTGCTCGACTGGGAGGCCTGGCTGGCCACTCAGCGAGGCGACTACGAGGGCGCATTCGCCTCCTCGCTCGATGGGATCACTCTGGGACAGGACCTCGCCCGCAACGGCGGGACCCTCGCGCGGTCCGTGGGCATGGTGTGCGAGAACATCCCCCTCCACCGCATCCGCCGCACTGTGGCGGCGGCGGCCGGCGACGAGGCAGCGTTGGCGAGGCTTGTAGCCCGCCTCCAGGGGCTCGAGGCCCACGAGGTGCCGTACGCGGACTCCCTCGCGCACAGCCACCAGAGGAGCATCGCCTACCTGAGGTGGCTGCGCGACAGCGGGACGATGACGCGAGAGCAGTTCCAGCAGCGCTACGGGACGCGCGCCACCGGGGCCGCGGTCATCCTGACCACGCGCGAACTCGACCGACGGTACTCCAAGGCCGTGGCGATAGCGCAGGGCCCGACGTGGGAGTGGGTTCCGGCCCCGACCAGACCCTCCACGGGCACTGCCTCCGCGGTCCGCCCGCAGAAGGCGCGGCGGACCCCGCGGTCTCTGGCTCTGACCCCTCGGCAGCTAGCCCGCCTAGGCCGCCGGTTCGACCGCATCCTGCAGGGGATCAAACGGTGGAGCGAGGACCTGACGCTCGTGGACTCGTTCAGCCCGTCGCGGTATACAGGTCCGTGGACCGTGGACCATCTCGCGCGTCTTCGTGGCACGCTCCTCGTGGCCGCACTCGAGCTACGCCGCGCCCGCACGGGGGAGTACCCCGCGGTTCTGGCGGACCTCGTACCTGGCATCCTGAACTCCGTGCCGGTCGATCCGTGGACGGGCCAGCCCTTCCGCTATGAGCGCATCAGTGCCACCGAGTACAAGCTCTACAGCGTCGGCCCCGACCGCGCAGACGATGGCGGGGTCGAGAAGGGGCCGAAGAACACGGGCCGCTACGACCTGCGCTTCGCCGCGGGGAAGTGACCGCCCACCAAGACCTCTCGCCCGGTGAAGCGTCTGCCCTCAATGAGAACCCTCTCCCATCGGAGGCGTCGATGAGACTCGCGTGCTGCTGCGTGGTTGTGCCGTTGCTGGGATCGGTCTGCGTTCTCGCCGCGCCGATCAACGTACCCGTCTACCCCGTGCCCGACGACAACGCCTTCGACCACTACGTGCAGGCGACGAAGCTCTTCCCGGAGGGGCGGCCGTGGGACGAGGCAGCGGGCGATCCCGAGGCCCTGGATCCCGCAGAAGCCGAGCTAATCGTGCTGGACGCCGGCGCAGCCTTAGAGGAGTTCCGGCTGGGTCTCGACAAGCCGTGCGTGATGCCCGGCCCGGTCGACTTCTCCACGACCTTCCCCTACCTCGCGGACTTCCGCAGCCTGACTCGCCTGCTGATGGTAGAGGCGATGGTCCGTCTGAACAACGAAGACGCGCCGGCGGCGTTCGGCTCGTACATGGACGCGATCAAGCTCGGACAGGACATTGCGCGCAACGGCCCGCTGGTCCACAAGCTGGTCAGCATCGCGTGTGAGTCCATCGCCCTGAAGCAGATCCGCCGGTCGGCGCCGATGGCCGGTGACGCCAAGGCGCTAGGCGAGCTGATCAAGCGCCTGGAG